>ENA-OQDM01000033-OQDM01000033.1-human-gut-metagenome-genome-assembly--contig:-NODE-33-length-85103-cov-2.766063_pt1 | contig 85103 bp, 81 predicted proteins | sample MGYA00242772_ERZ504605 | MGnify/ENA primary metagenome ERZ504605 (study PRJEB26092, sample SAMD00036348) | human gut metagenome | host: Homo sapiens | study: EMG produced TPA metagenomics assembly of... | reverse complement strand
GGGCATGATGGTATAACCGTTACTGATGGTAGCGACACCAATGTTGGCCGTGATGCCGCTGAGGCGTTTGCCAAAGGTTCTGATTCAGTAAGTATTCAAGGCACTTGCGACCCACAGAATGAGAAAAAAACCACGCGTACCGTGGTAGTCAGCTTGTCTTCGCATACCGTTACAGCCATTGAAAATGGGCAGACCGTCCGTGTCATGCATATGTCTGCCGGTCAGGGCAATGATTATCAGACGGGCCAGTGCCAGCCGAGCGGCGACTTGTGCACGCCAACCTACTGCGATCCGAACTCCTACGACAACTGCACGCCTGACGGTGACTTCAAAGTGTGGCTCAAGTACCAGTCCCAAGATATGAGCGGCACCCTTACCCTATCGGATGGAAACACCGAGAAGTGGGATGTCAAGGATGTTGGATTCGTCAACTATTTCTCGAAAACAGGTTGCGCGATTCATCGCATCGCCACTCAAAGTGCGTTTAACGACAGCAGTATTCAGGCTATGGGGAAGAACACGTCCCATGGTTGCGTCGGCGTCGGCTGGGATCAGGCTGAATGGTTCTACAATTGGTGCCTGATGGGAACGACGGTTCACGTTCAGGCCTGATATGCGGGCTAACGGCAGAAAGACGCAAAGGCGGAAGACTGAATGTTCGGTTTCCGCCTTTACGCTATGTAAGATAAATCACGACAAATCATTGCCGAATAGCGAAAGGGGCGCTAGTGTTTAGCCCCACGTTCTGTTAGGTTGTCATAGGTACAAACGAGTGATTGGAGGCAGCGTACGGTGGCAGAGAACCAAGCGCCCAACGCCGCGGCTGACGTGGAGATGAGCCAGTATGTGGCTGATCGCACGCGAGTGAATGAAGACAAAATCAAGCAGGATGACGAGATCATCCAGCAGTTCGGCGACTATACGTACGGATGGCATGACACGGATTTCGCTGGAGAGGCAGCGAAGAAGGGCATTGACGAGAATGTCGTTCGTGCCATTTCCGCAGATAAGAACGAGCCGGAATGGATGCTGGAAAAGCGATTGGAAGGCTATCGCGATTTCATCAACCGTCCGATGCCTCAATGGGGTGTCGATCTGAAGGATTTCGACGCCGACGATTTCAAGTATTACGTCAAGCCGATCGACAAGCAGGCCACGACTTGGGAGGAATTGCCTGACGAGATCCGTGCGACGTATGACAAACTCGGTATTCCCGAAGCGGAAAAAAGCCGTCTTGTCTCCGGCATCGCGGCACAGTACGAATCCGAGGTCATCTACAACTCAATCCAGAAGGATCTTGAAGACCAAGGCGTGATTTTCGTCGACACCGACACCGCGGTGCAGAAGTATCCGGAAATCGTCAAGAAGTATTTCGGCAAGTGCATTCCGAGCAACGACAACAAATTCTCGGCATTGAACACCGCCGCATGGTCGGGCGGATCGTTCGTCTACGTGCCGAAGGGTGTGCATGTCGATATTCCGTTGCAGGCATACTTCCGTATCAATACGCCGAATATGGGTCAGTTCGAGCGCACGTTGATCATTGCCGACGAGGGATCGTACGTGCATTATGTGGAAGGCTGCACCGCACCGATCTACTCGACCGATTCGTTGCATTCCGGCGTGGTGGAGATTTTCGTCGAGCCGCATGCCCGCGTGCGCTACACCACCGTGCAGAACTGGTCGAACAACGTTTACAATCTGGTGACGCAGCGTGCCTACGTGCGTGAAGGCGGCACCATGGAATGGGTCGATGGCAACATTGGTTCCAAGGCAACCATGAAGTATCCGGCCTGCATTCTCGCCGAGCCGTATGCGAAGGCAGCACCATGTCGCTCGGCTTCGCAGGCAAGGGCCAGTATCAGGATACCGGTGCGAAGATGATCCATCTTGCCCCGCATACCAGCTCCACCATTGTGGCGAAGTCGATTTCCCGCGGCGGTGGACGTTCCGCATACCGTGGTCTCGTCAAAATCGTCAAGGGTGCCGAAGGATCGTCCAACTCGACGGTATGCGATGCACTGCTTGTAGATGAGTTCAGCCGCTCCGACACCTACCCGCATGTGGACGTGCGCGAAGATGACGTTTCCATGGCACATGAGGCTACGGTTTCCAAGGTTTCCGAAGACCAGCTGTTCTACCTGATGAGCCGCGGTCTTTCTGAAGACGAGGCCATGGGCATGATCGTGCGAGGCTTCGTGGAGCCTATCAGTCGTGAGCTGCCGATGGAATACGCGCTTGAACTGAACCGACTGGTGGAATTGCAGATGGAAGGATCGGTGGGCTGATTACCATGGCACAAACTCAGGAAATCAACATTCCCGTTGCGGATCCGAACGATCCGTATGCGAATCCGGCAGCCATGCCCTCTTCGGCGGATCGCTCGCCGCGGTCATTTGATGTGGACGCATTTGAAGTGCCCGACCGCAAGCAGGATGATTGGCGTTATACCCCTGTGGAACGTGTCGAAGAGTTCTTCAACGCGTTCACGCCGTCGAACGAAACCCAGATTGCCGTCACTATGATCGACGGCACGGCTCTTACTGAAGGCGTGACCTATAGCGAGGGCAAGCCGGGAGACGCCGATACGGGCATCGTTTCCAAGCCCTGCGATCGTGTGTCCGCAGTGGAATGGAACTCCGCCTCCCGTGCCGGAATTCTGCGTATCGACGGTGAAATCAGCCAGCCGATACTCGTTAAGATTCATGGTTCCGGAACGGATCTGGACGCATTCCACCTGGTGATCATTGCCGCCGATCGCGCCCACGCTGACGTTGTGGTAGAGCATGACGGCGATGCACGTATCGCCGAAGGTGTGGAGATTCTCACAGGTAGGGACTCCCATGTGTCCACCACATTCATTCAAGAGTGGAACAAGGGCTCCAAGCATGTGGGCAACCAGCGTATCCACTTGGGGGAGGGTGCGTCCCTGCGCCATTCCGTGGTCACGCTTGGCGGCGATGTCGTTCGAATCCGTATGGATCAGGATTTTGGCGGCGATCAAGGCGATCTCAACATGCTTGGCATCTACTTTGTGGATCCGGGCGAGCATATCGAACATCGCACCATGATTGTGCACAACCATCCCGAGTGCAAGAGTCGTGTGGTATATAAAGGCGCTCTTGACGGCAAGGGCGCGCACTCCACATGGGTCGGCAACGCGCTGATTGCTCCGACCGCGCCGGGTACCGACTCGTATGAGCTCAACCGCAATTTGGTACTTACTCCGGGCGCGATCGCCGATTCCGAACCGAATCTGGAAATCGAAAACGGCAACATCATCGGAGCCGGACATGCCTCTTCCGTCGGGCGCTTTGACGATGAGGAGCTGTTCTATCTGCAGTCCCGCGGCATTCCGGAAACCGAAGCCCGCAAACTTGTGGTGCGAGGCTTTTTTGGCGAACTCGTCGAGGAAATCGGCATTCCCGCAATCAGCGAACATCTCATGAACGTTATCGACAAGCGCCTGGCACGTGGCGAGAACGACGCGATCGCCCAGGTGTTGGAAGAGAAGTAGAACGTAGGAGCGAAAACCATGTCAACTCTTGAAATCAAAGATCTGTACGCGCACGTCGAAACCAAGGACGGCATCAAGCCGATCCTCAAAGGCGTGAACCTGACCGTCAACTCCGGTGAAACCCATGCCATCATGGGGCCGAACGGATCCGGCAAATCCACGCTGGCCTACACGCTGGCGGGCCACCCCAAGTACGTGGTCGATTCCGGACAGGTGCTGCTCGACGGCGAAGACATCCTCAAGATGACCCCGGACGAGCGAGCCAAGGCAGGCATCTTCCTAGCCATGCAGTATCCGGTCGAAGTGCCGGGCGTGTCGATGACCAACTTCCTGCGCACCGCAAAAACCGAAGTCGACGGCAAGGCTCCGGCCATCCGCACGTGGACCAAGGAACTGTCCGAGGCGATGAAGCGCCTGAAGATGGATCCGAAGTTCGCCACACGTTCCGTGAACGAGGGTTTCTCCGGCGGCGAGAAGAAGCGTGCCGAAGTGCTGCAGCTCGAACTGCTCAAGCCGAAGTTCGCCATCCTCGACGAAACCGACTCCGGCCTTGACGTTGACGCGTTGCGCATTGTCTCCGAAGGTGTGAACCGCGCCAAGGAAGCCAACCAGTTCGGTATTCTCATGGTCACGCACTACACGCGAATCCTCAAGTACATCAAGCCGGACATCGTGCATGTGTTCGCAGCCGGTCACTTCGTCAAGACCGGCGGCCCTGAACTGGCCGATGAGCTCGAGGAATCCGGCTATGACGCATACCTGCCGGAAGGATCCGATTCCGAAAGCGCGCTGGCATGACCGATTTTGCAGCGATTCGCAAGGAATTTCCGATCCTTGATCAGGAGATCCACGGCCATCCGCTCGTGTATTTGGATTCCGCGGCGACTTCTCAGAAGCCGCAATGCGTGATCGACGCCGAAAGCGATTTTTACCGCACCATCAACGCCGGCGTGCATCGTGGAGCGCATGAGCTTGCCGCACGCAGCACCATGGCGTTCGAAGAGGCACGTGCCAAAGTCGCACGTCTTGTCGGCGCCAACTCCGCTGAAGGCGAAGAGGAGATCGTTGTCACCTCCGGCGCCACCGCAGGACTGAATCTGCTAGCCACCGCATTCGGCAACGCATCGCTGGGACGTGGGGGAGAAGCGGCACGACGTTTCGCTGTGAAGCCGGGAGACGAAATCGTCGTATCCAAGGCTGAGCATCATTCTGTGTTGCTGCCATTCCAGGAGCTTGCCGCACGTACCGGAGCGACACTGAAATGGTTTGATCTGGACAGTGAAGGTCGCATCCTTGCCAACACCGCAGATGAGGTGATCACCGAACGCACAAAGATCGTGGCCGTCACCCATGTGGGCAACACCACCGGTGCCATCACCGACATCGCGCCGATGGTGAAACGTGCGCACGAGGTAGGCGCGGTGGTTGTGCTCGACGCATGCCAGTCCGTACCGCACCTGAAGATCGACCTCCACGCTTTGGATGTTGACTTCGCGGCATGGAGCGCGCATAAGATGTACGGCCCGACCGGTGTCGGCTTCCTCTACGGCAAGCGCGACATGTTGGAGGCGTTGCCACCGGCGAATTTCGGTGGATCCATGGTGGAACTTGCCTGGATGGATCAGGAAGCCCAATACATGGCTCCTCCTGCGCGTTTCGAGGCGGGCACGCAGCCGGTCGCGCAGGTCGTTGCGGCCGGTGTCGCAGCCGAATGGCTGATGAATATCGGCATGGAGAATCTCGAAGCCCACGAGCGCGTTATCGCAGGCGAACTCCTCAAGATGGGGCAGATCGACGGCGTGCGCATTCTCGGACCGCAGACCAACGAGCAGCGCATCGGCACGGTGGCTTTTGAAATCGACGGCGTGCATCCGCATGATGTTGGCCAGTTCATCGACGCGCAGGGCATCGCCATTCGTGTCGGACATCATTGTGCGCAGCCGGTCCACCGTCACTTCGGCGTGTACGCATCCAACCGCGCGTCCAGCGGCATCTACAATTCCGTCGAAGACGCGCAGGCATTGGTTGAGGCGTTGAAGAAGGTCCGTCCGTTTTTTGGAGTTGAGTAACGCATATGAGTGATTTTGCAATGTCTGGCGACGATCTCGAGCAGATGTACCAAGAGGTCATTCTCGAAGCCTCGAAGAATCCGCATGGCAAGGAGCATTTCGCTCCGGATCTGGCTTCCGAAAACGCCTCCCAGGCGGGAAAGACCACGGTTCAGGCAACCCACGAGTATTGCACTCCCGGCGAGTCCCACCAGTTCAATCCGACCTGCGGAGACGAGGCCACCGTGCATGTGGAGGTCTCTGACCAGGAGCCGCACGTTATCGAACGACTGGTGTGGGACGGTCACGGCTGCTCCATTTCACAGGCCAGCCTTTCGGTGATGGTGGATCTGGTGGAAGGCAAAACCGTGGATGAGGCCATGGAGTTGGCCGGAACGTTCCATAAGCTCATGGAATCACGCGGCAAAGGCTTGGACGATGAATCCGCCGAGGAATCGTTGGAAGACGGCATCGTGTTCCAAGGAGTGTCCAAGTATCCAATGCGTATCAAGTGCGCGCTGCTCGGATGGGAAGGCATGAAGGACTCCGTGGCCAAGGCATTGGCCGCGAAAGCCTGACAAGTATTGTTCTATGGTGGGAAGCAGGATGTCTCCCGTGCTTCGTGCGCCGCGTTCTACAACGGGCGAAACACGTGAGACAAACTCCAGCCAACGCGATAGGCTACTCAACGGAACATATTCGAATCATATATGGAGCGACAATGAGCGATACCTTGGTACCTGAACCGCAAGCCTCGATTTTCGATTCCGTGGCCAAGGCATTGGGCAATGACGAGGCCGCTGCGCGTCGCGTCATGCTTAACCCAAATCTCGCCAAAGGATTCAAGGACGGCAAACCAGTGGAAATCGAACACGAAGACACCGAGCAGGACGCTTGTGGCTGCGGCAATCAGGCTGGAGCATGCGGTTGTTCCGAAGAACAGGATGACGGCATCGCGTTGAAGGCTATTGACGACATTGGCCGAGCTACTGCGGCCGACGTGAAGGAAGCGTTGCATCAGGTCATTGATCCTGAACTTGGCATTGATGTGATTGATTTGGGATTGGTGTATGGCATTGAGATCGATGAGCTTGGTCGCGCCATTATCACGATGACATTGACCACTCCGGCATGCCCGTTGACTGATCTGATCGAAGACGAGTGCGCGAGCACGCTTGCCGGCCTCGTCGAGGAATTCCGTATCGACTGGACGTGGCAGCCGCGTTGGAGCATGGAAAAGATCACGCCGGAAGGTCGCGAGCAGTTGGCTGCGCTCGGCTTCAATTTCGACAATCTGCCAAAATACTGACAGAAAGTCAGTGATATATCAATCTGATATTGCTGATATGTTGATTCCGCAGCGAAACTGCATGTTCGTTGCGGAATTTTTGTTTTTGTAAAACAGATTTTGATGATATTTGATTGGATAGCATCATCAAGAAAAAATGGCACAGAAAAAGCGTGCTCCCGACGCCGGGAAGCACGCTTTTGTTCTGTGTGCGGCAGAACGTCAGTCGTCGACCACGGTACCCTTCGGCACCACGGTGATGCCTTCCGGCGTGACGGTGAAGCCACGGGCCAGATCATGTTCGGTATCGATACCGACGGTCGAATTCTCGGTAAGCACAACATTCTTGTCGAGGATCGCCTTGTAGACGCGTGCTCGACGATTGATGGTCACGCCGTCGAACAGAATCGAATCGACGACCTGGGACCACGAGTGGATACGCACGTTCGGCGAAAGCACGGAATGATGCACTTCACCGCCCGATACGATGACGCCAGGGGAGACGATCGAGTCGGTGGCGTGTCCGAGACGGTCGCGACCGGCATGGACGAACTTCGCTGGCGGCAGATTGCCGGACAGCGTGTAAATCGGCCATTCGGTGTTGTACAGGTTGAATTCCGGCACATACGAGATCAGATCCATATGCGCATCGTAGAACTGCTTCAGAGTACCCACGTCGCGCCAGTAGGCATGATCGGTCGGCGTCGCTCCCGGAATCTCGTTGGAGTTGAAGTCGTACACGCCAGCCTCGTTACGGGCCGCGAAGTACGGTGCGATATCGCCGCCCATATCATGCTTGGTGTCTTCGGCTTTCTCGTCAAGCGCCAAAGCTTCGAACAGGGCGTCGGTGTTGGCCACGTAGTTGCCCATGGAAGCAAGAATGGAGTTCGGATCATCTGGCAGGCCGGTCGTGATCTGCGGCTTCTCCTGGAAGCTCTTGATCATATTCGGGTGCTCCGGATCAACCTCGATCACGCCGAACTGGTTGGACTGGCTGATCGGCTGGCGAATACCCGCCACCGTGAACTCCGCGCCGGATTCGATATGCTGCTGCACCATCTGCTGGAAATCCATGCGGTAGACGTGGTCGGCGCCGACGATCACCACAATATCCGGCTGCACGTCCTCAATGATGTTGATGGTCTGGTAGATGGCGTCGGCAGAGCCGAGATACCAGTGCTTGCCAAGTCGCTGCTGAGCCGGAACAGGGGAGACGTAGTTGCCGAGCAACGGCGAAAAACGCCACACCGTGGAAATATGACGGTCAAGCGAATGGGACTTGTACTGGGTGAGCACCACGGTCTGCATATAGCCTGAATTGACCAAATTGCTCAGCGGGAAATCAATCAGACGGAACACGCCGCCGAACGGGACGGCGGGCTTTGCCCGGTCTCTGGTCAAAGGCATCAGACGAGTGCCTTCGCCTCCTGCAAGCACGATGGAAAGAATTTTCGGATTCTTTGCCATGAGAACTCCTCTCCTAGAGCGTCGTTACGACACCGCACACATTGGTCGGTCTGCATCATCGCAAACCACTTACGCACTCAATAATTGCATATTTTTTGCAACATGCAAGGAGTTTGCATCGCGAGTCTTGAAAATTTGCTGACTGTTTCAGTGAACAGCTGTTGAATAGAAGGCCACGGCGCTCGATGCGGCGACGTTAAGACTGTCCACTCCGTGGCTCATGGGAATCTTGACCGTCAGGTCGGCGCGGGAGATGGTGTGATGCGACAGACCGTCGCCTTCGGTGCCGAAAATCAGCGCCAATTTGTCGATATGGTCCTTTTCGCCGTTGTCGTTGTTCAAACGACGAACAAGCTCCTCCAGCGAAATGGAATCGTCTTCAAGGGCCATCGCAACGGTGGTGAACCCAAGATCGCGCAATTCCTGCATGCCGGTGAATGGCCAGTAGTGTTTATCATCTCCGCCGATACGAGTCCACGGAATCTGAAACACCGTGCCCATCGACACGCGGGCGGCGCGTCGATACAATGGATCGCCGCAGGAGGGCGTCACCAACACTGCATCGACGTTCAACGCGGCGGCTGATCGCATGAGGGCTCCGACATTGGTGTGGTCAACGATGTTTTCCATGACCGCGATGCGTCGTGCGCCGCGACACACCTCCTCGACGCTGGGCAGTGGCCAGCGTTTCATCGCGGCCAGGGCGCCGCGATGCAAGCGGTAGCCGGTCAGCTGCTTGAGCTGTTCAGGGGATGCCACGTACACGGGAATGTCGGTGCCCCAACGTTGGTCGATGCGTGCGAAGGTTTCCGACATGCCTCCGATCCACGGTTCTTCGACAAGCAGGGAAATCGGTTCCCGGTCGGCGGTCAGCGCGCGATCGATGACTTTCGGCGATTCCGCGATGAACAGGCCCTTGCTGGGTTCAAGCTTGTTGCGAAGCTGGATTTCCGTGAGATTCGTGTATGCCGACACGCGCTCGTCGTCAATGGAATCAAGATGGATGAACTGCATGTGATCGATCTTTCGCCGAATAGCTTTCAGATACAAGAAAACCCCTTGTTTCCAAGGGGTTTGCTGGTGTCCGGAGCGGGACTTGAACCCGCACGCCTGTATAAATAGGCACTAGCACCTCAAGCTAGCGCGTCTACCATTCCGCCACCCGGACAGGTGCGTTGCTCAGCGGCAACAAACGAAAACTATAGCAGATGCTCGGTGTGATGCAAGTCTCGGCGTGTCGCGCGGAATTACGCCATTGGTATCCGAGGTGCTGGTAGGCTCTGAAACTATGACTGATGCCCTTTTCCTGCTTGATACGGAACATGATGATGTGCCGGTGAACAGTGACGAATTGAACGCCGGATGGAAATTGACGTTGCCCCAGTCGGTGCGTCGACATGCCATACAGGCCATGCGTCTGAAAGACGGTGACGAATTGCAGCTTTCCGACGGTAAAGGGCTACGTATCCACGCGGTATTGCGCGATGCGCAACAAGGAATCGCGGAAGTGTCGAGCTTCGGCAAAGAACCGCAGCCTACCACCAAACTCGCTTTGATCCAAGCGCTGGCGAAAACAGGACACGATGAGCAGGCCATCGACACCGCAACGCAGATCGGTGTGGATGAGGTGATTCCATGGCAGGCTGATCGTTCCATCGCCAAATGGAAGGCGGGGCGCACCGATAAGAAGTGGCGGCAAGTGCTTGATGCCGCCACTGAACAATCCCGACGCTCCTGGAGGCCGGAATTGGGGGAGTGCGTGACCAGCAAGCAGTTGATCGCCATTTGCAAGCGTGCCTGTGTGCACGGCGACATGGTGATTGTGCTGCACCAGGATGCTACCAAAACTTGGAGCCAGCTGGAGGAAGCGATCGCGGTGCTTTCCGACAAATGCTTGCAGGACGGGCGCCAGCGCACCGTGTACGTGGTGGTCGGCCCGGAAGGCGGCATCAGCGATGCTGAAATCGCATCCTTCACCAATGCGGGAGCTGAAGCATGCGTGCTTGGAAGCAATATTCTGCGAGCGTCGACAGCTGGTCCCGTTGCATTATCGCTGCTCGCACGGGCGTTGGGACGATTCATCTGACGCCACACGCCGGCGAAATGCGGCGGATTATCCCGGTTGCGCAATAGCATGGGTACCGAAGGACAACCAGCATTAAGGAGCATCATGAGCGACAAGGATTGCCTGTTCTGCAAGATCATCGCAGGAGAAATTCCAAGCGAAAAAGTGTATGAGGACGATACCACCTACGCATTCAAGGACATCAATCCGAAAGCCAAAGTCCATGTGCTCGTGGTGCCTCGCAAGCATTATGCGAACGTGGCCGAGCTTGCGGCGGCCGATCCCCAGCAGCTCGCCCACATGGCTCAGGTCGCGCAAAATATCGCCGACCAGGAATTCCACGGTGCCTTCCGCCTGATCTTCAACACCGGAATTGATGCTGGCCAGACGGTATTCCACGTGCATGCTCACGTGCTGACCGGCGAAAAGCTTGACGAATAATCTTCCCTTTCCCCATATATCGACGTCAGAAGAGGTTTTGTGGCCACTACTACACGTACCATCGCGATTCCGCAGCAGCTTGACCCGGTGACCGTGCTCGGACCGGTCGACGAGGTCCTTCGGGAAGTGGAACGTGCGTTCCCCGACTTGACCATTATCGTCAGAGGCAACCGCATCGCGATCATGTCACGTTCCAGCAAATCCGAATCCCAAGCCGCACAGGCCGAGCATGTGATCGAAAACATCATCCAAGCCGCATATACGGCTCCGATGGACGCCGATACGGTGCGACGCATGCTCGATCAAAACGTGTTGAAAAATCCTGTGCGTGCTACGCGCCCGGGCCATGGACGTGTAGTGGAGGAACTACGGTTGGCCGATCGGCAACAGGAGCATACCTCCAATCGCGAGAATCATGCGGACCGACGCAAACCGCATGTGCCCGGAGTGATCACCTTTGCGCTCGGCAAGCCGGTGCGTGCCAAAACGGCTGGTCAGATCACATATGTCAATGCCATCGAATCACATACCATCACATTTGCCATCGGACCGGCAGGCACCGGCAAAACATACCTTGCAGTGGCGAAAGCGGTACGCGCATTCCAAGATAGGCAGGTGCGCCGCATTATCCTGACCAGACCAGCCGTCGAGGCGGGAGAAAGCCTCGGTTTTCTTCCCGGCACATTGAACGAAAAAGTCGATCCATATCTGCGTCCGCTATATGATGCGCTTTCTGACATGCTCGGGGCAGACCAGCTCAAGCGCTACATGGACGACGGCACCATCGAAGTCGCACCGCTCGCATACATGCGTGGACGCACGCTCAACGATGCATTCGTGATCCTCGATGAAGCGCAGAACACCACCGAACAACAAATGAAGATGTTCCTGACCCGACTAGGCTTCAATACGAAAATGATTATCACTGGCGACGTGACGCAGGTCGATCTGACAGTACCGAAATCCGGGCTCGCCACCATCGAACGCATCCTTGACGGCATTGACGACATCGCATTCGCCCACCTCAAACCGGAAGACGTAGTGCGACACGCGCTTGTCGGCAAATCGTCGCAGCGTACGACCGGCACGCGGCCATTGCCGGCGACCACAGCAGACACGCCACGGGCAAAACCACATCCAGGCAAACAAGCGAGCAAATCGAAAGGAACGCTGAATGAGCGTCGAGGTAACCAACGAAACCGTCTGGCAAATTGACGGCAAGGTGTTCTCCGATCTTGGCATATGGGTGATGGACCAAATGCGGGTCAGCACGCAATCCGACCTGACCATCATGTTCGTAGACCCCGATCCCATCGCCCAACTGCACATGCGTTGGATGAATCTTGAAGGCCCCACCGACGTGATGAGCTTCCCCATGGACGAGCTGCGCCCAGGAGACGGCCGAACTGTGATGGAAGGCGTGCTTGGAGATATCGTGATTTGCCCGTGGGTGGCTGCGCAGCAGGCGCTCGCGGCCGGACATAACACCATGGAGGAAATGATGCTGCTGACGATTCATGGCATCCTCCACCTACTCGGATACGACCATGCCACCCCAGAACAGGAGCGTCAGATGTTCGGTCTGCAGCGACAGCTGCTACTCACCTTCTTCGCGCTTCGCCAGGGAGCGGGGACGCAGGCCATCCTTCCGCCGGATACGCCGGACGCGCTCGCCGAATGGGATAGGCAGCATGGCACGGGACGGCAGATCGCCAAATAATGATTGACGTTGCCGGTAGCATATCGTCCGGCATGATGGGGGCTGAATTATGCAGGCAACAATGATTGCGATGATCGTGGTGCTCGCCGTGGTGGCGCTGCTGTTGGTCTGGCTGTCGCTTTCAATGGCCGCGACTGAAGGCGCTGTGGGACGTGTGACCAGGGCGAGCCTGAATAACCTTATTCTCGAAATTCAAACGGATGCCGAGCTTTCGCAATTCATACGCGACAAGAAAATCAGGCGCATTCATAAGGTTCAGCGGTTGGTGGCCGATCGCTATGCCACCGCCGGATCGTGCGCGTTCTTCCGCATCTGCTGCAATGTGGTTGATGGTGTGCTCGTGACGGTGATTGCGGGCATGCTTGAAGCCCCATTGTGGGCTGAATTGCTTGCCGGTTTCGTTTTCGCGATCGTTGTGGCGGTGATTTCGCTGTTGGTGCGCCCTCGTAGCGCCGGAGCATCCAAGCCAGTCGACATTATGCTGCAGCATGTGGATGCTGTTTCCATTGCGGTTCTATTAACCCCATTCGCAAAAATCGGGGGGCAAAAAGGCGCGAAGCGTCGCGGCAGTGATCTTTCCGACGACGAGGAGCTCGAAAAAATCCAGATCGAACAAGGACGGGCAACCATTGACCGTCTGGTCGAAGCCAACGATTTCGATCCTGAAGTTTCCGAAATGCTGCGCAATGTGCTCACGCTTTCCGAAACGCTGACTCGTGAGATCATGGTGCCGCGCACCGACATGATTTGCATCGAGCGAGACGAAACGTTGGAGAATATGCTTAAGCTTTGCTCCCGTTCCGGATTCTCACGTGTGCCGGTCATCGGCGACGATGTGGACGATCTGGTCGGCGTGGCTTATTTGAAAGATGCCGTGCGCGCGACGGCCTTCAACCATGCGGCGATGACACGCGAAGTCGAATCGATAGTTCGTGACCCCATGCTCGTGCCGGAATCCAAGCCGGTCGACGATCTTTTCCACCAAATGCAGCGCACACGCCAGCATGTCGCCATTGTGGTGGATGAATATGGCGGAATCGCGGGCATGGTCACCATCGAAGATGCCATCGAGCAGATTGTGGGCGAACTGGAAGACGAACATGATCGCACGCAACATGCCGATCCGGAACGGATCGGTGACAAGAAATGGAGCATGCCCGCACGCACGCCTATCGCCGACTTGGAAGAGATTTTCGAAATCGACATTGACGAGGATGATGTCGACACCGTTTACGGCTTGCTGACCAAGCTGTTGGGACGTGTGCCGATCGTCGGATCCTCCGCAGTCACTCGAGGCTTGCGCATGACCGCGGTCGACTCCGCAGGACGCCGCAAAAAAGTGTCGACCATTGTGGTGGAGCCGGCCCACGTCGAGGGCGTGGACGAAACTGAAACACGTAACGAAGAACATGCGGATGATGCCGAAAAGGCATCCGACAACGATAAGGATTCCAAAGACAAGCATGACTGACGCAGCAACAACCGAGACGACTTCCGACCATTCCGATTCCGCCACGCCCGTTCCATATCGGTCCGGTTTCGTTGCCGTGGTCGGGCGTCCTAACGTGGGCAAGTCGACGTTGATCAACGCGTTGATCGGTACGCAGATCGCCATCGCATCATCTCGCCCGGAAACCACTCGTAAAGCCATTCGTGGCATTTTAACCACGGATAATGCGCAGATCGTTTTGGTTGATACGCCTGGCATCCATCGACCGCGCACACTACTTGGGCAGCGTCTGAACGATGTTGTGGACGAGTCGCTCGCCGACGTGGACGCCGTTGCTTTCCTGCTGCCTGGTAATCAGGAGATTGGTCCCGGCGACAAGCGCATTTTGAGCCGTCTGCGTTCTGATTTCGCAGTCAAGCGAGATGATGGCACATTCAAATGGAAGGTGCCGCTGGTTGCCATCGTTACCAAGATTGACGAATTAAGCCGTGACGGGCTGATCAACAAGCTCATTGAAATCAACGAATTCGCCGACTTCACCGATATTGTGCCAGTCAGCGCGCTGAAGCATGACAATCTTGCGGAAGTCAAGAACGTGCTTATCGAGAACATGCCGGAAGGCCCGCAAATGTACCCGGCCGAGCAGATCACCGAAGAGCGTCCGGAAGAAACCATTGCGGAACTGGTCCGTGGCGCTTTCCTGGAAGAATTGGATGACGAGTTGCCGCATTCACTGGCCGTAGTCGTGGATTCCATCGAATATCCGGAAGACAACGATAGTGGCGAAGCTTACGATGGCAAAGCCCACGTGATTGTGTCGATTTATGTGGAACGCGATTCCCAGAAACCGATCATCATCGGCAAGGGAGCGGAACATCTTGTGCGTGTCAAGAAGAAGTTGCGTACGCCGGTCAACCGTATTGTTGGACAGAAAGCCAAACTCGATTTGCATGTCAAGGTTGCCAAGGGATGGCAGTCGGATCCTAAACAGCTCGAGAAGCTAGGCTTCTGATCTGCTTAGGATCCGCTTCGCAGCGATTGCGTGGAAAATAATAAATGAGGTCTGATTCCCGTAGGAGTCAGACCTCATTCTGCTGTTTCGAAGACTACTTCTTCTTGGTGTACATCTGCGTATTCAGCAAAGTGGCATAACGCTTGATGACCTTCGGACGAATCACCTTCATGGAAGCGGTCATCAAACCATTCTCCTGAGTGAATTCCTCCGGCAGAATGATGAACTTACGTACGGACTCCGCACGGGAAACACCTTCGTTGGCCTGATCGACCCACTTCTGCACTTCCGCACGGACGGCGGCATTGTTGGCGGCCTCCTCCATGGGCATGTCGCGATTCAGCCCCTTGCTTTCCAACCACGGACGCAAGGATTCCTCGTCAAGCGTAACAAGTGCGGAAATGAATGGACGCTTGTCGCCAAGCACCAAGGCCTGGGAAACGAATTCGCAACGCTTGATAACCTCTTCGATCGGACCAGGCGAAACATTCTTGCCGCCTGCGGTGATGATGAGATCCTTCTTACGTCCGATGATATACAGGAAGCCGTCATCGTCGATACGTCCCAAATCGCCGGTACGATACCAGCCGTCTTCAGTGAATGAATCCTCGGAGGCTTCCTCGTTCTTGTGGTACTTCGGGAACACGGCGGTACCCTTGACCTGAATCTCCTCATCTTCGGCGATACGCAGCTCGAAGCCAGGGAAAGCCACGCCGACGGAACCCTGATGATAGGGCACACCAAGCGGATTGAACGCGCAAGGAGCCGTGGTCTCGGTCAAGCCATAACCCTCATACACGGGCACTCCGGCGCCACGGAAGAACGCCATAAGTTCCGGGTCAAGAGGAGCGCCGCCCGCCACGATCCACTGGGCACGTCCGCCGAGCACCTCGCGTAGCGAAGCGTAGACCACCGGGTCGAACGCCATACGGCGAGCCTTGGCCAAAGCTCCGGCCTTACCCTTCGCACTGACCTCCTTCATGTAATTCTGGCTGCCACAACGGCTGCGGCGAACGCCACGCCCTTGGCGCCATGACCAGCCTTCTGCGAGGCCGCGTTATACACCTTCTCAAGAACACGCGGAACAACGATCATGACGGACGGCTTGGCGACCTGAAGATCGGCGATCAGCGTCTTGATGCCCTGCGCGATGTAAATATGCAGTTCGCTGGCCACGCAGATGTAGTTGATGGCACGTGCGAAAGAGTGCGCCTGTGGAAGGAACAGCAGCACGCTGTTCTTCTTCTCGTGCAGCAGCTGCGGCATATACGCCGGAAGATTCAACGCGGTGGTGCAATAATGCTCATGGGTCATCTCCACACCCTTCGGCGCGGCGGTGGAACCAGAAGTATACACAATGGAGCACAGGTCGGTTTTCTTAATGGAATCAATGCGCGCATCGAGCTCCTCGTCGCTTACGCCGGAGCCGTAGGCCATGATTTCGTCGAGACCGCCGTTCTCGAAGCAGATAATGTGTTCCAGTGCCGGGCATTCCTTATCGGCACCATCGGCTTTGGCGCGCATATCGGTGGTCTCGACCACCAGCAGGCGGGAATCGGAATTATTGACGATATTACGGATCTGCTCCGCGGAATCCGTGTCGTAGATCGTGGCGAGCACACCACCACATGCCATGACGGCCGCGTCGAACACATCCCACTCGTACGAGGTACGGCACATGAACGCCACGCCGTCGCCCTTCTTAAGACCGTAATGCATCAGACCTTTGGCGATCTGGCGAATATCGGCGAGCACCTCGTTGCCGGTTTTGGTCACCCATTCGCCGTTCGTCTTATAGGTGTAGAGCGGCTCGTCACCCATACGCTCGGCTCGATCGGCGTAAATATCGTAGATGGTGGTGCCCTCGTCCAGCGGCGGCTTGCCCTCGGTTTTGGTGGTCAACAGACCGGTTTCCGGATCGAGGAACGTGGTGGATGGGAATCCTTCGCCCCATTCGACGGTGTGCGGAAGGTCGATATGGCCGTCAGGGGAGATGATGTTGTTCGGATCGTTGTAATCCGGAGTGTTGCCGGAATCGTCGCTGACGGGGTGAACGAAGTCACCTCCCAAACGCAGTGCCTTCTGCGCAAGATTTGCAGCTCGCTTGTTCAAAGAGGTGATGACGGACACGTGACTCTCCTACACATTTAAATCCAATATCTGTAGGAATGATAGACCCATGAATGCGACACGTCACCTTACGGTAGCGTAGGGAAAGTGCGCATCCAGCGGGGCCTGCGCAAAGGAATTGCCATGCGATGCCATTCAATAGGTGAACTTTTCTTCATACAAAGGTGTGACCTACGTTACACTGGTGCGCTGTATCTGTTCATTTTGATTTCTTTAACGAGGAAGAAAGGGCACCTATGGCTGAAACAGCTGAAGCCACCGTGGTCTTCGGAGTTCTCAATGAGACCTCCGAACACGAGTCTCGTGTTGCTCTGACACCGGATATCGTAACGAGGTTGCGTAAATCGGGTGTTAACTGCCTGATCGAATCCGGTGCGGGCGTCGCATCGCATTATGTTGATGAGGATTATAGTAAGGCCGGAGCGCAGGTCGTCTCCGCCGATGAAGTGATTGCGCGTGCCGACGTGCTTGGTTTCGTCGATCGTCCGAGCAGCGCGCTGCTCGGACGCGTTAAGCAGGGTACCTGGATTATCGGTATGCTCGGTTCGTTCACCGACGCCGATTATGTCACTGCGATTGAAAAGGCCGGTCTGGTCGGTGTTGCCATGGAGAAGCTGCCGCGTCAGTTGAGCTCCGCGCAGTCTATGGACGAGATGACTTCTCAGAATTCCGTAATGGGTTATAAGGCGGCCATCGTGGCGGCCAACGCGTACGGTTCGTTCCTGCCGATGATGACCACCGCCGCTGGCACGATCCGCCCGGCCAAGGTGCTTATTCTTGGCGCAGGCATCGCGGGTCTGCAGGCCATCGGCACCGCCAAGCGTCTTGGCGCGGTTGTCACCGCGTACGATGTGCGTCCGGCTTCCAAGGGCGAAGTTGAATCCTTGGGCGCGAAGTTCCTGGATCTGGGTCTTGACTTCTCCAAGGGTCAGGGCGAGGGCGGCTATGCCCGTGCGCTGAGTGCCGAAGAGCAGGCCCAGCAGCAGGCTGCCGTCGATCAGAAGGCTGCCGGCTTCGATATCGTCATCACCACCGCCAAGGTTCCCGGCCGCAAGCCTCCGGTTCTGCTGACCAAGGCTGGCGTGGCCGGACTGCACCGTGGCGCTGTGATCGTCGACTGCGCGGCAAGCGACCTCGGCGGCAACGTCGAAGGTTCCACCGTCGGCACCCAAGTCACTGAAAACGGCGTGACCATCATCGGCGCTCCGTACCTGTCAAGCGGCGTTTCCACTACCGCATCCAACCTGCTGAGCCGCAATGTGGCCGATGTGCTTGCGCATTTCGTGCGTGACGGCAAGCTGGCCATCGATCTGAACGAAGAGCTTGACAACGCCATGGTCGTGGCCGGCCGCGGCGAGGAAGCCAAGAAGGAAGGGGAGTAAGCAATGGATATCGTTGTTGCGATTACTCTGTTCGTCCTCGCGCTGCTGATCGGCGTTGAGGTTATCGGCAAGGTGCCGGCCACCTTGCATACTCCGTTGATGTCGGGCGCGAACTCGATCCACGGCATCGTCATCGCCGGCGTTGTTATCGTCGCCGCGCATGCCACCAGCCCGCTCGCCTGGGTGTTCATCTTCCTGGCTGCAGTGCTGGGCACGATGAACGTGGTCGGCGGCTATGTCGTCACCGACCGCATGCTGGAGATGTTCAAGTCCGACAAGGGCAAGAAGAAGGAAGAGGAGGCCAAGTAAATGGGTACCATGGCTGAAATGCTGAGCACGCCGCTCGGCGTCATCGAATGGTTCGTCTATCTGCTGGCCGCCGTGATGTTCGTTATCGGCCTGCACTTGATGAACTCTCCGAAGACCGCTCGCAAGGGCAATATGGTCTCCGCTGTCGGTATGATCCTTGCCGTGGTCATGGCGTTCATTGTGCTGTTCGCAGGTGAGATCTCCAACGGATTCCAGCATGGCGTTGCCGTTGTGCTGCTGATCGCCGGCATCATCATCGGTGCCGTCGCCGGTGTGGTTTCCGCCAAGAAGGTCAAGATGACCGACATGCCGCAGCTCGTTTCCGTATTCAACACCGTGGGTGGCGGCGCCGCCGCGCTTGTGGCTTTGAACGACATTCTGACCTCCGAGGGCACGCCTTCCATCGTGGTGTTGATCACCGCTGGTTTGGGCATCATGATCGGTTCCGTCACGTTCTCCGGCTCTCTGATCGCAGCCGGAAAGCTGCAGGGCATCAAGTGGGTGAAGAAGCTGAACTTGCCGGGCAGGGGCTTCTGGAACATTCTGTTCGCCGTACTGACCGTCGCATCCTTCGTCATGCTGTGCGTGCAGCCGGGCCAGCGTCTGCTGTGGTCCGTGCTCACCACCGTGTTCGCGCTGTGCTACGGTCTCGTGTTCGTCATCCCGATCGGCGGCGCCGATATGCCGGTGGTCATTTCCGTGCTCAACGCCTGCACCGGTACTGCAGTGGCCATGTCCGGCTTGGCTATCAATAACATCGCTCTGATCGTGGCCGGCGCACTGGTTGGTGCCGCCGGTGTGACCCTGTCCATCGCCATGTCCAAGGCCATGAACCGTCCGCTGCTGTCCGTGCTCGCAGGCGGTTTCGGTGGTGCCAATGCCGCCGCTGGCGCTGGTGAGGGTCCGGAAGGCAGCATGAAGGAAACTTCCGCGGACGATCTGGCCGTACAGCTCGTATACGCCGAAAAGGTCATCTTCGTGCCGGGCTTCGGTCTGGCCCAGGCTCAGGCCCAGCGCGAGCTTGCCGATCTTGGTGTGCTCCTCAAGAACCACGGCGTCGAAGTCTCCTACGCCATCCATCCGGTGGCAGGCCGTATGCCTGGCCACATGAACGTGCTGCTCGCCGAAGCCAACGTGCCGTACGAGGAGCTCGTCGATCTGGATGACATCAATCCGCAGTTCCCGCAGGCCAACGTGGCTCTTGTGGTCGGCGCCAACGATGTGACCAACCCGGCCGCACGCAAGCCGGGCACCCCGGTCTCCGGCATGCCAATCCTCGACGTCGACAAGGCCCAGAACGTGGTGGTCATGAAGCGCGGTCGCGGTACCGGTTATGCCGGTATCCAGAACGAACTGTACTTCGAAGACAACACGCAGATGCTTTTCGGCGACGCCAAGGCAAGCCTGCAGGCCGTTATCGCGGCAGTCAAGGAGCTCATCAACTAACAGCTGAAACGTTGCGTTGATGCTTTTCCTGAAAGGTCTCTTCCGGTGAGGGAAGGGACCTTTTTGCATATGGTGATTTTCGTAAGATCAGGTTTGTTGCATGCGAATTGTGAGTTATCCACAGTCGTTATTCGCCTGTGGATATGGGTGGAGTTTTCCACATATCCACAGATTTTCAAGGTTCGGTGGCGCAAGATGATTTGAATATGAGACAGTAGGTGCACCCTACAACAAAGGAGTTGCACATGGCGGAAATAATCACTGGCCCGTTCCATATGGATGAACAGGGATTTTTGGCAACGATCGAAGAACTTATCGAGCGGTTTGATGGATACAGTTCTGGCAAATATCTTGCGGAATTGGGAAAAATCCACGATGAATACGGTGAGATCGGATCCCTTTCGCTTTTTGACGAAAAAGTCTGTGAACTGGGGAAGGAATTATTCTGCAGCACATCATGGGTGGCGAATCTGGCGTGGGCCATGATTTCGTTCGATTATGATCTGGTTGAGCATGATGCGAATTTTCTTGATGGATGCCGTAACATCGTGCGTAAGTACGGTATGAGCGTTTGGCTCTATGAAATGATCAATGACGCTTCGATAGCGGTGGCTTTGCAAAGGCCCAGCGGCAGAATGCCATTCCAGATTGGATTGACCTACACCAAGGATGTGTTTCGGAGAAGCAAGAAAAAGGGTGGAAAATACGCTACCAGCAAAAAGAAGAGACTGGCCTGCATGGCTGAATATTTGCAGGAAGTATATTGGCTGGCCGCGTACAGTCTGCTACGTTGGGGTGAGGAAGAGCCGCGTGCGGCCGATGTTGCGTTGATGGTGCTTGGATATGGCGGTATCGGCATGTGCATGCTGAGGGACGATCCGAAAGTGGTGGATTCCGGATGCGATGAAGACTTCTCCTATCGAAATCTGTGCGACCATCTGCGCGATCTTAGAATTCAAGCCGATCTGGACTATGCTTGCAATGCCGACCTTGCCGAATCCATGTTGCTTGAATATCCCGCGTGTATGGATGCGCGATATCTGTACGATGCGGGGAAAATCGTGGAAGCGTATCGTGCTTTGTGGAACAAGCAGACTGAATCAGCTTCGCAAATCATGGAACGCGTTTACCAGAAGGGCGCGTATCAGGTGACGAACATTTGGGAGGATCCGCTGTACCTGCATGATCTTGCCCTGTCGCTGTTGGGGGCAGTTGGCTCGCGGCCCCTTACTGAAGGGTTCCGGACTCGTGATGACAAGATGTTCCAGCAGGGAGTGGAAAGTCTGAGACGAACGACTGAATCCGTTAAAGGGATGGGGTTGGCGATGACATTGGGAGGGTATATCTGCTTCCCGGAATCGGAAAGTAGGGATGATGCGCTTTTTGCACCGCGAAAGGAGAAGAAACGATTAATGGACGCCTGTAACGGGCTTAGGGATCTGTCGACAATGGTTGCGCTGTACCGTTTTCCGAGAGATATCGAATCCCTACGTGCCACGCGTGCGCTTCTCACTCATGACGCGAAGGAATATGTCGATCTGATGGGTCCATACATGGGAAGCGTGGATGAGACGGGAGGCAACGAGGGAAGGCCGGTTTCAGTCGGCGACTGATCGGCCTCTTAGATCGCGAACGTCTAAGCGTATGCATCATGGTTGTGCCGAGATTGAATGGCGGAACGTTCAGATGAACTCTGTCTCTTCGATCTCGGTGCATGCTATGCCGCGTTGCTCCAACAATTCGCGAAATGCTTTTACGTATCTATCTGTGGCGAACTTCTGCGTGAATGTCAGACAGAAGTTCTCGTTTACGCAATTCACTTCCATCAGCATGGGTGTCGGATCCGCATAGGTGTAGCAATTTTGGACATGCCGTGCCAAAGAACCCCGATCGAACATTCCTGTATAACAGATGTCAGTCGTTGAACGTCGCATGCTGATAACTTGTCTGCACATCTGTTTCTGGGCTTCCAGATTCGGCAGACTCTCAGGATAGTGATTCAGCCGAATGGTTCCGGCTAGCTTGGGAATCAGTGTTTCGATATCGCACTCGTCTACCTGTTCATGGGGTATCTTCAGCTTGGTCCGGCAGATGCGGCTCTTGGCGCAATCCCTGCACAGGCCATCAGTGTGATCGTCGCGCTGGTGATGATTCGTTGCAAGCGGAAAGACATTCGTTTAAGAAAAGCTGATTTCAAGCCGAATCGCAATATGTTGGGCGGCATTCTCAGCACACGGACGTTCGTATATCGGCTTCATTACCCTGCCTTACTTGGAAATCGTATCGTCAAGGTGCGCAAACAGTGGGCGAGCCAACCATGCCAAGGGCAGTGATGCCAGTGCTGAAATCAGCAGAATAAGCCAAACCGTGCAATGTGCGTGCAGCCATCCGTAAAGCATTTGCCCGAGTGGCTGGGCGCACATCGTCAATGATGAAATAATGGCCATGACCTTGCCTGTAAGCGCGGTTGGTGTCCTCATCTGAATAGATGGTACGAGAATGAGGTTCAAGAAATCAACGGCGATTATGACTACCGCAGTGCAGAGCACCAGCATGATGAGCTTGGTTTGCGTTGAACATGGAAGCAGGAAGGCGATGGCCGGCGGAAGCAGCATAAGACTTTCCACGAACAACAACAAAGGGGCGTTTCGTGATTTCAAACGGTTGGCGAAACACCCAGCGATGAATGTTCCCGCTATGCCGGCAATGCCGGTAATGCCCTCGCATAGACCATATATCGCCGCATCGTAGCCTAACGTAGTTCGAATAATGTAAGGAAAGCTTACTGAACTGAATCCAGTCAGTATCAGATTAATCCATGTGCAAACACCGGCTAATCGTGCTACGGTCGGCTCCTTGCGAAGCAGGAAAGCGGTCGCCGAATGCATATCGCCAATGATGACGCCGAGCAGGCAGATGCCGGCATCATCTTGATTCGATAGGGGCTTCGCGAGTCTGATGAAGCATTCAACCATGGCTGCCGACAGAAGACATGCTGCGGTGATAAGCATCATCGATCGAATGCCGACCAGCCCGTACATCATGCCACCTAGGAAACTCGGGAGTAATTGGCTGAGCTGCTGCACTTGGTTGATGATGGCCGCGCCTCGGCGAAGGTCAGTGAAGGACTCTCTTCCGATGATTTGTGGCAGTGCGGATTGCACGACGGGAGTTTCCATGGCATCGAGTACTGCCAACACTACCTGCATGATGGCGATGGCGAGAATGTTGAATCCGGATAGTGCGAAAAACACAGTCGCGAGCAGTGTGACGATTCCTGAGATGATATCGAGCGCCACCATCATGGCACGTTTGCTTACTCGGTCGGCCATAACACCTCCGAATGGGCTAATAAGTATGGTCGGAATGACGGATATGGCCAGCACGGTGGCGAAGGTCGTGGATGATGCGGTTTCGTCCAGTACCCACATGGACATGGCAAATCGGAGCATGGTATTGCCGAACAAGGAAATGCCTTGACCGAGTACAAGCAGGATGAAGTTTGCGGAGCGCAAGCTGGATTGGAGTGTCTTTGCTGACGAGTTTTTCATGACTATTCCTTTCGATACCGACTGACGGTATGTAAAAAAAGGTACAAATAAAGACAGATTGACATTGCCGAGCTTTTATTGCGGATTGCTGGCGAGTAGGAAGAAGCCTTCCGCAAGCCGATCTTCCATATCGCTGTCGTGATCGATAAGTGGAACTCCGAGCGAGTCCATAATCAATCCAAGACAGTGGATGCGATGCTTGAATTCACTTAGGGTAGTGATGGGGTAGAAGTTTGGGGCTAGCCAGTAATTGAACAGCAGTGAAAAAAGTTCCGCGGCTTCTTGAGGATATTCGGTTGTGATTGAACCGTCCTTTAACCCCTCCTGGATGAAGTCGTACGCGATTTTGGTGCTGTCGGTTCGCCAGATGCGAAGATTTTCGGCGAGGATTTTCGGGTCGTTCAGCAGGGGAAACGCATCGCGCATGAGGGTCATATGTTCGGTGTCGGTAATCTGCATCATGAGCGAATTGCGTAGTTTCTGCAATCCGTTTCGTGAGCCATCCTCTTGATTTGCTTGGGGAAGAAGTCGTTCGTTGTCGGAATCTACCAGCGCATGCAGCATCGCTTCTTTGTTTTTGAAATGATGGTAGATAGCGCCTTTGCTGAGGTCTTCGAGCTCGTCGAGAATATCTTGAATCGTGGTGTGCTCATACCCCTTTTGCGCGAACAGCTTTTTCGCGGCGTCAAGGATTCGCTGTCGTGTCACCTCAGGGTGCGCATTGCGCGCCATATGCCTCTCCTTCAATGATGGAGTCGAATACACCGACATTATACATACCGTTGGTCGGTATGGTATGTCGGATATCTCCCAGCTCGATCGAAAAGTGTGCCGAAAGACTCTCTGTAGATTCTGCGAAGAAACCTGAATCTGCGTTGCCGGGGTGCGGGATGTCTGTCTTTTCTGCGGTTGGTGCATGATTGGGTGTCCAAGGTCAACTTGAGTGAGTGACGGCTGGGTTCCCGAAGGGAATAAGACCCTGGTTCCTATATGCCTTTTTATGGCATGGGGCTTTCGGTGAAGAACGATTGCATCCGATGTGAAAAATCCCACAAATCCGGCCCACGTCCTGCTCTAGAACTTCAAAACTGTTGCCAATACTGGAAACACGCCGTATATAGTGTTTGGAAATGTGACGAGACACTGTATGTTGTGGTCTTGATTTTTATTTTCGTTCGGATAATGTGTGCCACGTACCAACGACGTACGGTCGTGAAAGGACGTGGAACATGAACATTACGTTATACACCAAAGCAAACTGCCCGCAATGCACGGCGACGAAACGCCAATTGGACAAACGGGGCCTTCCCTATACGACTGTCGACATTACGGCCAACGCACGTATCTCCGACAGATTGCGGAACGAAGGATGGCGGCAGATGCCAGTCATCATCGCAGACGACGAATCCTGGTCCGGGTATCGTCCCGACAAAATCCACGAGCTGGAGGCTCGCTGCCGGTGAGCGCGCTGGTGTACTTCTCGTCGGCATCGGGCAATACGACACGCTTCGTCGAAGGATGCCGATTGGATGAATTCGGCATCCATACAATGCGCATCCCGCTGCGGCCGGACGAGCCGGAGCTGCATGTGGATGAGCCCTACGTCTTGCTGACACCTACATACGGCGGAGGAACAATCGGCAAAGCAGTGCCCGTGCAAGTCAAACGATTCCTCAATGATGAACGCAACCGCAGTGGCATCATCGGAGTCATCGCATCGGGTAACACCAACTTCGGCGAAGCCTACGGCATCGCGGGCGACATCATAGCGGCTAAATGCCGCGTGCCGCTACTCTACCGGTTCGAACTGATGGGCACTTCAGAAGACACCGCGACCGTGCGCGAAGGACTGCGCAGATTTTTCGACGAATACACACAACAGGAACAACGATAACCATGCCAGAAGATTCAACGACACCACACGCAGCAACCGACGTCATAGCCTCCTACGATCGCGCCCATGACTGGCACTCGCTCAACGCGATGCTGAATCTCTACGACAAGCAGGGGCACATCCAATTTGATAAAGACATCCAAGCCGTACGCGAGTACGTCGAAAAGCACGTGCTGCCGAACACCGTCCACTTCAACTCCACACAAGACAGACTCAGCCGGCTCATCGCAGACGGCTATTACGACGAATCCGTATTTGCCCAATATGATGCCGAATTCCTTGACAGGTTCTACCGCAACGTGGATGACTGCGGATTCGAATTCGATACATTCCTCGGAGCTTTCAAGTTCCACCGCTCATACGCATTGAAAACCTTTGACGGCAAACAGTACCTGGAGAACTTCCCGCAACGCGCGGCCGCCGTTGCGCTCGCGCTTGCCGCCGGCGACCATGCGGCCGCCGAATCGTATTTCGAAGAACTTATATCAGGACGTTTCCAACCGGCGACGCCCACTTTCCTCAACCTCGGCAAAGCGCAGCGCGGAGAGGCGGTCAGCTGTTTTCTCGTACGTATCGAAGACAACATGGAGTCCATATCGCGTGGCATCAACGCCGCATTGCAGCTGAGCAAACGAGGTGGAGGCGTCGCGCTGTTGCTTAGCAATCTGCGCGAGGCCGGCGCGCCCATCAAGCGCATCAAACACCAGTCCAGCGGCGTTGTGCCTGTGATGAAACTGCTTGAGGACTCTTTCAGCTACGCCAACCAGTTGGGCGCTAGACAGGGTGCCGGTGCGGTGTACCTCAACGCTCATCATCCGGACATCATGCATTTCCTCGATACCAAACGCGAGAACGCGGATGAGAAGATCCGTATCAAATCTTTGGCTCTTGGAGTAGTGATACCCGACATCACATTCGAGCTGGCGAAGAGACACGAACCTATGGCCCTGTTCAGCCATATGACGTCGAACGCGTCATGGGTAGACCCTTCGCCGATGTCTCCATCAGCGAAAACTACCGGAATATGGTGGACGATGAACGCATCGGGAAAACCTACATCGACGCACGAGAGTTCTTCATGACTTTGGCCGAATTGCAATTCGAATCCGGATACCCGTACATGGTGTTCGAAGATACTGTGAACCGAGCCAACCCGATCGACGGACGAATCGCCATGAGCAACCTGTGCTCGGAGATCCTCCAAGTGCAGGAGCCAAGCACCTATCATGAGGATCTGTCCTACAATCACGTGGGACGTGACGTGTCCTGCAATCTTGGATCGCTCAACATCGCCAAAGCGATGGACGGTGATTTGGGACGAACTGTGGAACGTGCGATTCGCGCATTGACCTCGGTGTCGGAACATACGGACATCGCGTGTGTGCCATCCATCCGACGCGCCAACGACGAAGGTCATGCCATCGGCCTGGGACAGATGAACCTCCATGGATTCCTTGCCAGAGAATCGATCATGTACGGTTCACCGGAAGCCCTCGACTTCACCGACATGTACTTCATGACCGTTGCGTACCATGCCTACCGTGCCTCGCATGAGCTCGCAGTCGAACGCGGAACACGGTTTGCAGGCTTCGAACGGTCCGCCTATGCGAAGCCTGCAGGCGCAGGCAACTATTTCGACAAATATACGAACGGCGAGCGCTCGCTGGCGCCGAAGACCGGGAAAATCGCGTCGCTGTTCGCACGGCGGGGCATCCATATCCCCGACGAGCATGATTGGCGTCGTCTGCGTGACGACATCATACGTGACGGTATCTTCAACCAATATCTACAGGCCGTGCCGCCCACCGGGTCAATTTCGTACATCAATCATTCCACGAGCTCCATCCATCCTATCGCCTCGAAGATTGAGATTCGCAAGGAAGGCAAGATTGGACGGATCTACTATCCAGCTCCGTATATGACCAACGACAATCTCCAGTATTTCGCGGATGCGTACGAAATCGGATGGAAGGCCATTGTTGATACGTATGCCGAGGCAACGCGGCATGTCGATCAAGGCCTGTCGTTGACCTTGTTCTTCCCCGATACGGCGACTACCCGAGATTTGAACAAGGCGCAGATTTATGCATGGCGCAAAGGCATCAAAACGCTGTATTACATCCGCATTCGTCAGCAGGCGTTGTCTGGCACCGAAGTACAAGGCTGCGTCAGTTGCATGTTGTGAAACCTGTGACTTGAAAGGAAAAGAAAAGACATGTCTCGTTTGGTTTACCGCGCGATGCTTCGTCTGACGGCTCCGGACGAATACAGGCGGTTATACGGCCGCGACGATAAGACGACGATTAGAAAGGACGACCATCATGGCGCCGATATCCGTACCTCGACAGAGGATTAAGCTCATTGACCGTGTGAGTGCCATCAACTGGAACAAACTTGAGGATGACAAGGACCTTGAGGTATGGGACAGGTTGACCGGCAATTTTTGGCTGCCGGAGAAAGTGCCCGTCTCCAATGATTTGCCCGTTTGGCGCACAATGAGCGAGGCCGAGCATACGTTGACCATGCGCGTGTTCACCGGTCTCACCTTGCTTGACACCATCCAGGGAACCGTTGGCGCGGTCAGCCTCATACCCGATGCGCTTACCCCGCATGAGGAAGCCGTCTATACGAACATCGCGTTCATGGAGTCAGTGCACGCCAAGAGCTATTCCTCGATTTTCTCCACCTTGTGTTCCACCCGACAGATCGACGAGGCGTTCTCTTGGAGTGAGGAGAACGAGTATCTGCAAAGGAAAGCGCGCATCGTGCTCGACTATTACGAGGGGGATAGTCCACTCAAGCGCAAAGTGGCCTCCACGCTGCTGGAATCGTTCCTGTTCTACTCAGGCTTCTATCTACCGATGTATTTCTCCGCGCATGCCAAACTCACCAACACCGCCGACGTGATCCGTCTTATTATCCGCGACGAAGCCGTGCATGGTTATTACATCGGATACAAATATCAAAAAGGGCTTGAGCGGGTCAGCGAGGACAAACGCGGCGAACTGCGCGACTACACCTACGACCTGCTCAACGAGTTGTATGACAACGAGGTGGAGTACACGCGCAGCCTCTACGAGCCTGTCGGATTGACGCAAGATGTCGAAAAGTTCCTGCGATACAACGGCAACAAGGCGTTGATGAATCTCGGATATCCAGCGCTTTTCCCACAAGAGATCTGCGACGTGAACCCGTCGATCCTTGCCGCGTTAAGTCCGAACGCCGATGAGAACCATGACTTCTTCTCCGGTTCGGGAAGCTCGTACGTAATGGGCAAATCAGTCGAGACCGACGACGATGACTGGGATTTCTGACTGTATCCCAGACAACCCCGAGGAAAGCAGCTATGGGAAACCGTCACGGGCGAGTTCGCGTCGGATCATCCACGCAGATATCTGCCCGTGACGCTGTCAGGACAGGCACGGACCGTTTCCGGTGTTCCCTCGCATACGATGCGACCGCCGGCCATGCCTCCGCCCGGACCCATGTCGATGAGATAATCCGCGTTCGCGATTACATCAAGATCATGTTCGATTACTACAACTGTCGCCCCAGAAGCCACCAACGAGTCGAACACGCGTAGTAATACCAGCACATCCAACGGGTGTAGCCCGATCGTCGGCTCGTCGAACACGAATACCGAACCGGACTGTCCGCGTCCCATTTCGCTGGCCAGCTTCAGCCGTTGCGCTTCGCCGCCTGATAACGCAGGAGTCGGCTCGCCAAGTGTCAGATACCCCAGGCCAAGCTCATGCAGTGTGGCCAGTTTCGATCGAACGGGGCGTAGGAAATCCAATAGAGGCATCATCTCGTCGACGCTTAGCAACATCAATTCCGGCAGTGAACGGGCGACGCTGTCCGCGCAAACCAATCGAATGTCATCGGCGGTCTGTGCATACCGTGTCCCATGGCAATCGGGACACGTGACGTCAACATCGGGCAGGAACTGCACGTCCAACGAAATGGTACCGGTTCCATCGCAAGTGGAGCAGCGCAACTTGCCCGTGTTGTATGAGAATGCGCCAGGTTTGAGATTCTTCTTATGGGCATCGGAAGTCTTCGCAAACGCACGACGCAGATCATCGTGAACACCGCAATATGTCGCCACGGTCGAACGGATGTTTGCTCCAATGGGCGTGGCATCGATCAGTTCCACTTTCGAAATGCCATCCGCGTCAATCAGACGAATCGAGCTCGGGGAAACGGTACCATCAGCGGCCGAGCGCAACGCAGGGACCAGTGTCTCCAATACCATCGTCGTCTTACCGGAACCCGACACGCCAGACACCACAGTGAGACGTCCTCGCGGAATGTCCACCAATAACGGATGCACCGTATGCACGGTATTCGTCTCCAAATGAATCCGACCCTTGGCGAACATCGCATCTAAGTCAATCTGCGGCCGCGCCCGCTCATGTATTTTGCCACCATCACGCAGAAAAGGCGCTATCTGAGAACCAGGTGCCGTCATAACATCCGCCACCGCACCCTGAGCGATCACATGACCGCCTTCGGCACCGGCCGTTGGACCCATCTCCACCAAATGATCCATCGCGGCAAGCACACGGGTATCATGATCGACCACAACCACCGAATTGCCGTCAGCCACCAAATCGCGCATCACGCCCAACAGTCCATCCACATTCGCCGGATGCAATCCGATAGACGGTTCATCCAGCACATACAGCACGCCTGTAGTGCGGTTACGCACCGAACGGGCCAACTGCACACGTTGGCGCTCGCCGGTGGACAGTGTCGCACCTGCGCGGTCAAGCGACAAATAGCATAATCCGAGTTCCACGAGCCGCTCGGCCGTATCCTCGAACGATTCGCAGATGGCTGTGGCCATCGCACGCATCTCCTGCGGCAATGACTTGGGTACTGAACGCACCCAACGTATCGTTTCGTCAAGTGTCATTGCCGTGGCTTGTGCCAGATTAATACCGAGAATCTGCGGTTGACGAGCCTGCTGTGAAAGCCTCGTACCGGAACAATCCGGACATGGTTGCTCGCTGAGGAATCTCGACACGCGTTTGATACCCTTCTCATCCTTGGCTTTGGCGAGCGCGTTCTCCACGGTATACACGGCGTTGAAGTACGTGAAGTCAAGTTCGGCGAAATCATTGCCTTTCTTCGGTTTGTATAGAATATGCTTCTTGACGGCCGGGCCGTTGAACACGATGTCCCGCTCGGCGTCGGTCAGCTGGTTGAATGGAATGTTCGTGCGCACTCCCATCGCGCCGCACACCTGCTTCATCAGATCCCACATCAACGATCCCCATGGTAATACTGCGCCGGCGTCGATGCTTTTGGTCTCGTCTGGTACCAGGGAAGCACGGTCGACGGTTCGCACGATGCCTGTTCCGGAGCAGGTCGGGCATGCGCCGGCGGAATTGAACGACAGCTGTTCGGCGGATGGTGGGCGCATGAGTTGATTGCAGGATGTGCATCGTATAGGCAACTCGGCCGCCACGTTCATTGTGGGACGGTTGCGTTCGCCACAATGCTCGCAGACATGTGAGGCGCAACGGGAGAACAACAGACGCAGACTGTTGAGCAGCTCCGTCATCGTGCCGAACGTGGATCGCACGCCGGGCACTGAAGGTCTTTGATGGAGGGCGAGAGCCGCGGGCACATGACGTATGTCGACTACCTGCGCTCGACTCGCTTGGGTGAGACGTCGCCTGGTATACGTCGACAAAGCCTCCAGATAACGTCGGGATCCTTCAGCGTATAGCACACCTAAAGCGAGAGAGCTCTTTCCGGACCCGGAGATACCGGCGATGCCGACTAATTTGTTCAACGGAATGTCGACGTCGACGTTCTTGAGATTATGTACGCAGGCACCGCGCACTTCGATGCGGGACGGCGGGAAAGCTCCAGATGATTGTTCCATACCCACTACAGTACCTGTGTGGCGGAAAACACGCGGGCAGGGGAACCTTGTTCGTCATGGTATTGCTGCAATTGTGGTATCTGATCCATATATTCGACCGCAACGGAGGGGATGCCATTGTTTTTCACGGCTACCGTCAGCGTACGTGAATCGGAAGGCGATGCGGTGGAATACGGGGAAATGGATTGGGAAAGGAAGGAATCATATACATCGTATATATCAATGGGAAGAAGTTCGCCGGGGAGCGGAACCAAAGTCTGTTCCCCGGCGCAGGGCGGCTAACAAGCGAATGCCCAGAACATCCGCATAAGGCGTTGATGGGCTCATCCGCCGTGTCAGCGTGTTGAACGATGTATCATGCCGCTCAACGTGATGATAAGGCGTTGGCGCCCTTGCCTTTCGTGGCGAGCGTCACGGCGATGATGGACGCGAGAGCGACGGCGTACAGTACGGTGATGATCGGAATCAGCGCGCTGTATCGGTGGGCCGCATCCGTCGCATGAGAGACGACGAAGGATGCCAACTGGTTGCCGGACAATCCGGCGAACGCCCACGCGCTCAAAGCCAGTCCGTGCACGGTGGACACTGACTTCATGCCAAAGTGCTGCTCAAGCAGCACCGGCAGCGTTGAACACGGCATCGACGGTCAGGATGACGCTGATGCTTCCCGCGATGGCCTTGGCCAGACCGAATCCCGCGACGGCGATGCCGGTGGCGAGACCTTTGGCGAACCACAGCATTAGGTTCTTCACCGGCGTCAGATAGCCGACGCCCAATCCAATGCCCATGATTACGCCATAGAAGATGAGCACGCCGGGGGCATCCTGCCGCGATACTGGCTCCGGTACCGGCGAACCTGCAGGCGAAGCAGACCGTTGAGATCAAAGCCGATTTCTTGATGTCCTTTTCGACGAAGGGTCCAAGGAAGGCGGCCGACATGCCAAGGATGTTGATTGGCCATGTAATATTCGTTCCTCTCTGTTGTTTGTTCGCCCTGCGACGAACAAACAACAAGATAATGGTGAAGTATTCCGTGGCCTTGAGCGTGCCGGGAGGCGGCAGAAGTGGGTAAGCCGTTGATTTCATTGGATTTTCCAACAAATGAACATTGTGTATGTTCACCTTGGGGATAAGCATGAGGAAAAACTCATGTGAACCTTGACACAGTTTTCATGGCTCACAATTCGAATGCGCGTTTGATGAAGGCATTGACGGTGTTCCAATACAGTTCGGGATCCACGACGGATGCTTCCATATGGCGTGCGTCGGGAACCATGAGCTTTTCTCGATCGATGCTCGAGCACGCTTCGTAATTGATCTTGAGAAAACGTGAGCTCACGATGTCGTCCTGTTCGCCATGAATGAACAGCATCGGAATGACAGTATGTCTGAGCGACTGCAGACAGGTGGCTTCCGAAAAATCGTACCCTGCATAATGTTTGCAGAACAATCCCGCGGCATCCACACATACCGCGGCAAGCGGTTTCGGCAGACGCGACGAATGCCGAAGGCTGTCGATGAACACCATGCGCGCAGACGTGTAGCCGCTATCGACAATCGCGGACACCACATTGCGCGGCAGACGCGGGTCTCCCGTCGTCATCATCACCGTTGCCGCGCCCATCGAACCGCCATACAGCAGGATACGGGCGTCGGCGTCACTCGACGCGATAAGGTCGATCCAATTCAGTAGATCATTGCGTTCAAGCCAGCCCATGCCGACGTACCGTCCCTCGCTCAAGTCTTGGGCACGCTGTGACGGAACCAATACGGTGAAGCCCATGCGGGCGTAACGATGTGCCCATTTCGCGGTTTCCTCCGGTACACCGGTATAGCCATGCATGCAGATTGCGTACAGGTGTGGTTTTGGTGCAGTGCAATCCGGATCGAACAGCCATCCATGCAGTCGAAGTCCATCATCGCTGGTAATCGTCACAGGCTGTTTGGCTTGCGCGAACCATTCTCCTGCTTCCTGTGCCTCACCCTGCTGAAGTTTTTCGATACGCTCCGGCGCAATCAGCGATTGATGGAAAACGGAACGTTTCCATTGCGTATCGATGCAGAAATGGAACAGGTATTTCGCAGTCGTAGCCAACGATGCGATACAGGCAGCCGTCACGGCTCCCGTGGCGATGCAAATGTCGCGAACGATTGTGTCATTGTCATGCTTCATTGCTGTCTCGTTTCCTTGCGATTGACGGATTGTTCACAATTACTATCGATTGTACGTGCGTACGGCGTTTTCGTGGGCTTTGACAGATTTTTTCATTTTTGATGTGAGACGTTTTTTCGATAATGTCCGCCCTCGCCGTATACTGGTTAACTGTTGTCTTGGCGAGGGAAGCGTATGGCTTCCGTAATCGACTCGGCGTGTGATTGTAGGCTCCTTGTGGGTTGATTCACGGCTCGTTGATGCGCCGAAACAGAATGAACGAATAAAGCATAAGGAGAAATAGCCCATGGCTACCACCATTACCCTCGAGGCGCTGCCCGTACCGAGTTCGGCAAGGGCGCTGCCCGCCGCATGCGCGTCGCCAACCTTATTCCGGCCACCGTGTACGCAGGCGGCGAAGAGCCGGTCTTCGTGCAGCTGCCGATGAAGGAAACCACCCTGTCCCTGCGTCACACCAACGCTCTGTTCACCATCAAGTTCGGTGACGAGACCAAGATGGCCGTCGTCAAGGACGTTCAGCGCAACCCGGTGAAGCGCATCGTCGAGCACGTTGACTTCTACGAGGTCAAGGCCGGCGAGAAGATCGACGTCGAGGTGCCGGTGTTCGTCGAGGGCACCCCGAAGGGCGCTGCCGTCGCATTCGTCGACATCAGGAGCTCAAGGTTCGCGCCGATGTCGCCAACCTGCCGGAGAAGATCGTGGTCAACGTTGACGGCCTGACCGACGGTTCCAAGGTCTTCGCCAAGGACGTCGTGCTGCCGGAAGGCGTTGTGCTCGACGTCGAGGATCCGGAAGAGTCCGTCGTCACCGTCGAGGTGCCGGAAGACGCTGCCGATGAGGCTGCTCCGGTCGAAACCGCTCCGGCTGAAAACGCTGAGTGAGTTCAGATAGCTTAGGGAAGCAAACTTCCATCTTACGGTTTTGAACAACCGTAAGAGATGATGAAAAGCCCATGTGCTCAGACGCACATGGGCTTTTTCATACCCGGCAACACCCGTTCTATGAGCTGGAAGACATAAGAGACTGACGGCGCATCCTGCATTTCTTACGCAATATTGGTACAACGGGTGGATACGGGCTATACGCGCCTATACGTTCAGTGAACCCGTATGGCACTGTCGGGTGCGAGGGGAACATTTGCGTACTGCCGGAGACGGACTGCGTGACGATCCGTTTTCCCGGCAGCCATCCTGATGCCGCACATTAATGGACTATATCGAGAATCATCATTTGACGGTGGTAGGCTTCCCACGTGAGATCACACTGATCGACAATGATCTGACGCAGGATTCCAGCAAATACGTCACATGCATCAGCATTCCAATCGAATAACGACTAGCATGACTGACGATGCATGGAAACAATGCACGAGAGACAAAGTGAGACGGTGCGGAAGAGAGAAACATTTGAATAAGCATATTATTCGGCTTGATGTGGTGACGGTGGTATTCCTTGGCGGATGCGTCGGCACGGGACTGCGGTATGCGAGCTCGTCCATTGCGGACGTGGGCGGCTTCCATGTCGGTACGTTCGCGGCCAATATGGTGGCCTGCTTCGTATATGCGGCGCTTTCCGCATGGCTGGGATCTTCCAGTCTGTTGAAAGGCCGTGCAAAAGAATACGTGAATCGTGGATTCGGCATGGGCATGTGCGGAGGCCTTTCCACCATGTCCACGCTCGCATTGGAAGAATTCATGATGATTGACGATCATGCGATTCCCAGAGTCCTCACCTATTGCTGCGCAACGTTCATTGTCGGTTTTTCGCTCGCCTACGCCGGTGCCTTATGCGGTTCGTGGTTGGCGGAACGAAACAAAGACGAACATGCTGACAAGGAGGCGATTCGATGAGCGCAATGCTTGCGATCGGCGTATGCGCATGCGGTGGCGTCGGCGCGGCCGCACGCTATATCTGCGATTCGTATATCAAGGCATTGTGGCGCAAAACGTTCCCGCTTTCGACGTTTGCCATCAATGTTGTGGCCGGTCTGCTTGCCGGCTTGGTGGCGGGATTGTTCGCGGCGAACACCATAAGCCCCGACTGCCGCCTACTGCTCGCAACAGGATTTCTCGGCGGTTTCTCAACGTTCTCAACCATGATGAACGAGACGGTTACGCTCCTGCGCAATGGGAAAATCGCTTGTTTCATCGGTTATGCTCTGGCTTCGATCGTCGTGCCCGTCATGGCCGTTGCGTGCGGTTACTGGCTGGCCTGAGCCAACGTAAACGTGATTCCAAAATCACGTCCGAATGCAGAGACTGGCTTCAGTCCGCGCGTAGCATGCAACCACGCTCGGGGCTATGGAAATCACGTATACCGATGAAAAGAAGTTCACCAAAGAACAGACGCAGCAACTGTTCCGATCCGTCGGATGGGTGTCAGGCAAATATCCGGAACGTCTGTACAAGGCTCTGATGGGATCGTCCACCGTGTTCAGCGCATGGGACGGCGACCGCTTGGTAGGCTTGGTGCGCGTGCTCGATGACACTGAGATGGTGGCTTATATGCATTACGTGCTGGTCGATCCGGAATATCAGGGTCATGGCATCGCAGGCCACCTGGTGGGCATGGTCAAAGAGAGATATCGCGACTACCTTTATATTGAAGTCATGCCGGAAGAAAGCAAGAACGCCACCTTCTACCAGAAGCACGGCTTCTCAATCATGGAAGACGGCGCGGCCATGCAGATCCGCAATCCGGGAGAACGCCGCTGAAACAAGCATCGTGACGCCAACAATCTTATTGCCCCCGTCTAATGACGGGAGTATTGCTTTTTCGAGTATCCGCCAATACATCGGAGGGTTGGCTTGCATGCTTCACCCGAAAGGATCGCAGCATGACCGGAAGCGACGAACGGAACACGCAGAACGCGACGAGCGTTGGGAAGGCTGCGTTTCCAGCGCCTTCCGCCATGAAGTCTCCTCACCCCAATAGGCGACAGCGGCATGTTGTACTACGACGTCGAAACTACTCGCCCCATCATTCTCACCCACATCCCGCTGTCAGAGACCTGAACGTCATAATGGTGTTTTGGGGAATGAGGCACAGTCATTTTTTGAACAATTCAGAATACGTTCCGAGTCTATAGAGCATCAATCAGGCGTGAGGGCGGCGACTTTTTCGCAGGATGTTTCTTCCTATCTCATATCGCGAACGCTTGTAATCGAAAGAGATTATGATGTGGGAAAGTTACTAACCAGAACCGGTGCCACAAGCACTGGGATACCAACAACCGCGGGCCGCTTTCGGGTGGCTGCAACAAGAAGAAGTAAAGAATGACTGAACAGAATCATCACGATCCGGCAGAGCTTGACAAGCTTACCGAGAAGTTCACCGTGCTCCCGAACGAAAACCCGGCATCCGACGCCAAACGTGCCGAACTCATCGACAAGCCGGCATTCGGTCAGGTCTTCTCCGACAACATGGCCCACATGACTTGGACCAAGGGCGAAGGCTGGGGAGACCGCCGCATCGAGCCGTATGCGCCGCTGAAGATGGATCCGGGCGCATCCGTTCTGCACTATGCTCAGGAATGCTTCGAAGGTCTGAAGGCCTACCGTCATGCCGATGGCTCCACCTGGCTGTTCCGTCCGGATGCGAACGCCGAGCGTTTCCAGAACTCCGCCAAGCGTCTGTACCTGCCGGAACTGCCGATCGACGATTTCATCGGTTCCGTGGCCGCCCTCGTCAAGCGTGACGTGAACTGGGTTCCGACCCGCCGCGAGTACACCCTGTACATGCGTCCGTTCATGTTCGCTTCCGAGCCGTTCCTCGGCGTGCGTGCTCCGCAGGAAGTGGACTACTGCGTGATCGCATCCCCGTCCGGCCCGTACTTCCCAGGCGGCGTGAAGCCGGTCAGCATCTGGGTTGAAGACAAGTGGTTCCGCACCGGCCCTGGCGGCACCGGCTTCGCCAAGTGCGGTGGCAACTACGCCGCATCCCTGCTGGGCGAATACACCGGCATCGACCACGGCTGCGAGCAGGTCTGCTTCGTCGACGCCGCTACCAAGACCTACCTCGAGGAGCTTGGCGGCATGAACATGATGGTCGTGCACAAGGACGGCCACGTAGAGACCCCGTCTCTGACCGGCAACATTCTGCCGGGCGTGACCCGTCGCTCCCTGATTCAGCTCATCCAGGACAACGGCCACGACGTGGTCGAAACCATGATCGCTCTGGACCAGTTGCTCGAAGACATCAAGTCCGGCGAAGTCACCGAGGTGTTCGCTTGCGGTACCGCAGCCATCATCACCCCGATCGGTCGTTTCAAGTCCGAGAAGTTCGACGTGACCGTTGCCGACGGCAACTCCGGCGAATTCACCGTGAACCTGCGCAACCAGCTGCTGGGCATCCAGCTTGGCGAGATCGAGGATCCGCACAACTGGATGTGGAAGGTCTGCTGATTTTTCGCGACTGACTTATAGTTCAAAGTCCGCCGAGGGGCGGGGAACATGGTATTCGACATACTCAAGGCCGTTCGGCCAAGCCTACGGTCGAACACCATGTTTCCCGCCCCTCGGCTTATTGTGTACGATGGGAAGTCGCGAAATCCGAGAGTGAGGGAAGTGAGGGAAGGGAAAAGGATGGGAAAGCATGTCGGTGGCGTTGGAGAGTAATGCCTTCTTTGGGGGATTGAATATTTGGCGACGTTCTGCTGCGGCATGTGCGGCGGACTTGCCGCCGTGCGCAAAGGCTACGATATCTTCGCGATTCTCGTCACCACATGGCTCACCGCATTGGGCGGAGGAATCATCCGTGACGTGCTGCTGGGCATCGCGCCACCGGTAGGCGTGTCGGATAAAGGACTGGTGATCGTTGCTCTGCTGGCTTCGGTGGCCGTCGCGGTGTGCCATCCCGAAATCAACAGGCTCAAATGGTCCATGCTGTCGTTGGATGCTCTGGCATTGGGATTGTATGCGGTCAACGGTACCAGCAAAGCCATGATGTACCACACGTCAGGCATGACCGCGGTTTTTCTCGGCATGTTCACCGCGCTTGGAGGTGGCCTGATTCGAGACATGCTCATCAACGAAGTGCCGATGGTGATTCGTGACAAACATTGGTATGCGGTTCCATCTGCCGTGGGATGCGTACTGACGGTGCTTGTCTGCAAAGGCGTGGACGCTGGAATCGTCAGTTTTCCAGCCGAAGTGGTGCTTGATCTGCTGATCGTCGCATTGATGGTCAGCATGCGATTGGTATCGGTGATTTTCGACATTCAGCTTCCGGGAGCGTTGGTGCGTCATAATACATATCTGCCAAGTGAAGCGAAATATTTGAAACGACCGGTCATTCATTCTGATAAGGATTCCGACAAACGCAAGTGTGACAAGCGTAGGTAGCGACAGTGAGATGGTAATTAAACGGAAGACATTTGCGTAACAAAAAATCCCGCAGGAAAAACCTGCGGGATTTTCGTTAGCTGTGAGCTTCTAAAACTCAGAGAGCGTTGATGGCCACGGCAAGACCGGACTTGCGGTTAGCAGCCTGGTTCTTGTGAATCACGCCAGCGCCAGCAGCCTTGTCGAGCTTCTGAGCTGCGACCTTGTAGGCGGCTTCTGCTGCGGACTTATCGCCGGCGGCGATAGCTTCACGGGTGGCGCGAACGGCAGTCTTCAGGCTGGACTTCACGGCCACGTTGCGCTTGTGGGCCTTCTCGTTGGTGAGAACGCGCTTCTTCTGCGACTTAATGTTTGCCACTATTTCTCCAAACGACGTTTTCTATAAGGACATACAAACGATGATGATAACATGGCGCGCGGATAAATTGCCAACGGGCTTAGGAGTGTCGCGACTCACCATGCCGATACTAGCAGTTAGAATCGTTTGCGTCGAATATTTCAAGAGGAGGATGGCGTGGGCCAGCAGCATAACCAGCCCGGTTTCACCGATCAGTCGTTGATTCGCAATTTCTGCATCATCGCGCATATCGATCACGGCAAGTCCACGGTGGCAGACCGTATTCTGCAGCTCAGCGGCATCGTGCCCGAACGTGAGATGCGTGATCGTTTCCTGGATCGTATGGATATTGAGCAGGAGCGTGGCATCACCATCAAATCGCAGGCTGTGCGCGTGCCGTGGACGTTCGACGGCACTGAATATACCCTCGGCATGATCGACACTCCAGGCCACGTCGATTTCACTTATGAGGTTTCCCGCGCTCTCGCCGCATGCGAAGGCGCAGTGCTGCTTGTCGACGCGACGCAGGGCATCGAAGCGCAGACCCTGTCGAACCTGTATATGGCCATCGACCATGATCTGGCCATTATTCCTGTACTGAACAAAATCGATCTTCCCAGCGCGGAACCAGACAAGCATGCCGAGGAAATCGCAGGCCTGATTGGTTGCGATCCTTCCGAAGTGCTGCGCGTGTCCGGTAAAACCGGTGAAGGCGTGACCGAACTGCTCGACCGCATTGTTGCCGACGTTCCTGCACCAACCGGCGATCCGAAAGCTCCCGCGCGTGCGCTGATCTTCGACTCCGTCTACGACTCCTACCGCGGCATCGTCACCTACATTCGTATGGTCGATGGCGAGTTGCGTTCCCGTGAGAAACTGCACATGATGGGTATTGGCATGACCCATGATCCGATTGAAATCGGCGTGATCAGCCCAGACATGATGCCTACGAAGGCGCTTGGTGCGGGTGAGGTCGGTTATGTTATCACCGGCGCGAAAGACGTCAGCCAGTCCAAGGTGGGCGACACCATCACTTCCGCGCTCAAGCCTGCGGCCGATCCGCTCGAAGGCTATCGTGACCCGCAGCCCATGGTCTACGCTGGCCTGTTCCCAATCGACAACGCGCAGTATCCGGAACTTCGTGAGGCGCTCGACAAGCTCAAGCTCAACGACGCGGCTTTGATCTACGAGCCGGAAACGTCCGTGGCGTTGGGCTTCGGTTTCCGCTGTGGCTTCCTTGGCCTGCTGCATATGGAAATCGTGACCGAACGACTGAGCCGCGAATTCGATCTCGACTTGATCTCCACCGCACCGAACGTGCCATACGAGGTCACCGCGGAAGACAATTCCGTGCATCGTGTGACCAATCCGAGCGAATTCCCCGACGGCAAGATCAAGCAGATCGTCGAACCGGTGGTTGCCGCCGACATCATCACTCCGAAGGAATTCATCGGCGCGGTTATGGACTTGTGCCAGGACCATCGTGGACAGATGGGCACTATGGAATATATTTCCGCCGACCGTGTGGAAATGCATTATCGCATTCCGTTGGCCGAAATCGTGTTCGACTTCTTCGACCAGTTGAAGAGCCGCACCAAGGGCTATGCGTCGCTCGACTACCATGAGGACGGCGAACAGTCCGCCGATCTGGTGAAGGTCGATATTCTCATCCAGGGTGAGAAGGTCGATGCGTTCAGCGCCATCGTGCATAAGGATAAGGCGTATTCCTACGGCGTGATGATGACGAAGAAGTTGCGTGAGCTCATTCCTCGCCAGCAGTTCGAAATTCCGATTCAGGCCGCCATCGGCTCCCGCATTATCGCACGTGAGAACATTCGCGCACTGCGCAAGGACGTGCTCGCCAAGTGTTATGGCGGCGATATTTCCCGTAAGCGCAAGCTGCTCGAAAAGCAGAAGGCCGGCAAGAAGCGTATGAAGATGCTCGGCCATGTCGAGGTGCCGCAGGAGGCGTTCATCGCCGCATTGTCGACCGGAGACGCAGGCAACGACCGCGACACCAAAGACAAGATTCGCGCCGCCCAGAAAACCGAGGCTGATGTTCGAAGCCTACATTCATGTGCCGTTCTGCATACGGCGCTGTGGGTACTGTGATTTCAACACGTATACCGCTGTCGACATGGGAGCGGGCGCTTCGCGTGGCAATTACGCCAATATGGTGATTCGCGAGATGTCAATCGTCCATGATTGGCAGATCGCGCATGGCGTTAACGAACCGGAAGCGGCCACCGTCTTTTTCGGCGGTGGCACTCCCACGATTCTGAAAGCCTCGGATCTGGTCGCCATGTTGAATGCCGTGCGTGACACGTGGGGCATTGCCGACAATGCGGAAATCACCACCGAAGCGAATCCGGACACGGTGAACGCCGATTACGTGAAGGAACTCGCGGACGGCGGATTCAACCGCATCTCTTTCGGCATGCAGTCGGCTGTGCCAAGCGTGCTGAAAACATTGGATCGTACGCATACCCCGGCCAATGTGGCGGCGGGAATCGCAGCGGCAAATGCTGCCGGCATGCGTTCCAGCGTGGATTTGATTTACGGTGCGCCGGGGGAGAGTCTCGACGATTGGCGTGTTTCCGTACGGACGGCGATCGACTTGGGTGTTGACCATATTTCGGCATATGCGTTGACCGTCGCACCGAACACGAAAATGGGACGTCAGATTGCTGTTGGAACCTTGCCTACGCCTGATGATGACGATGAGGCGACCAAGTATGAGATTGCCGACGATCTACTGAGCGCAGCCGGTCTTGAATGGTATGAGATCAGCAATTGGGCACGTCCTGGTTATGAATCGCAACATAATCTTGGCTATTGGCGCAATGTTGATTGGGCGGGGCTCGGTCCCGGCGCACACAGCCATTACGGCAATGTGATGGATGTTGAACAGTCCACGTCGGCTGAAACATCTGAAACGGTCAAATCGTCGGGCTTGCGCAGCTGGGATATTGCGCATCCTCGCATGTGGGGGCAGGCTATCAACGATGATAATGTGCCATGGTCGGGAAGCGAACGAATCTCCAACGAGGAGAACCTCGAAGAAATCATCATGCTTGGTCTGCGCATACGTGAGGGTCTGGATTTGAGTCGCCTTGGAAACATGGTTGATATGGCTCGCATCCAGCCCATGGAAGACGAAGGCCTTATCGTTATCCGTGACGGACGTGTGATTCCAACCCGAACCGGACGCTTGCTCAACGACACCGTCATCGAGCGTTTCTTCGACGCCTGCTCGTTGTAATGCCGATAATCCTCTGACGAATTGGTTTTAGATGATCCATCTTGGTATGGGTGGATACAGTGTGCAGATTGAAACGGGCCTCGGATGCAGGTTGTTGCATTCCAGGCCCGATGGCATAGAGCCTAGAACGAGGCTGTCACCGGATGTTCGTAATCAGCGCATCGTGAGTCCGCCATCGACATGCAACGTCTGACCGGTGACGAAACGAGCGTCCTCGCCAACCAGCATCGCCACACCGCCCGCAATATCATCAGCCGTGGCAAGCCTGCCCAAAGGCGTCTGCGCGATGATGCGCTCGCGGACGTCTTCGGTGGTGGCGCGGCTCGAATCCGTGCCCACGGTCAAACCGGCCGCGATGGCGTTCACCGTGACGCCCCACGCTCCGGCCTCCTGCGCCAGCGAGCGCGTGAATCCGATGAGTGCTCCTTTGGCTGCGATGTAGTCGTGGTAGGGGACGATCGGGCTGTCTACGAGGTTGCTGGAGATGTTGACGATGCGTCCCCATGATTGGCGTCGCATGTAGGGCAGCGCGGTCGTGCAGGTGTTGTAGGTGCCTTTGAGACATCCTTCGAGTTGGGTCGCGTAGTCGTTCCAGCTGGTGTTGCTGAAGGTGTTGCGGTTGCGTGGGTCGAACGAGTAGTGGCTGAGCGCGTTGTTGATGAGGATGTCGATGCCGCCGAAGGTGTTGGCTGTGGTTTGTGCGAGTTCGTTGACTTGGGTTTCGTCGGTCACGTCGGCTTTGCATGTGATGACGCGTCCTTGTGCGTCCGCTTCGTTTTCGATGTGTTGCTTGGTGTGTTGGGCGCGTTCGTCGTTGCTTAGGTAGTCGATGGTCACGTTGGCGCCGAGTTGTGCGAGTCTGAGTGCGATTGCGGCGCCGATGCCTCGGCTTGCGCCGGTGATGATGGCGGTTTTGCCGGTGAGTGTCCGGTGTTCGGATTGCTGGTTCACGTAAGGTCCTTTGGGATTATTCGTAGTCGATGTCGAAGGTGTCGGCGTAACGGTCGGTATTGCGTTCGATGTCGACGGCTCTGACGAGGTCGAGGATGTTGAATCCGCCGTCGTGGTGCCATCCGGATTTCGCGCGGTTCATTTCTCCGACGGGGCAGATGCGGTCGATGCCGTATTCGCCCACTTGTTGCGCGAGTGCGAACAGTCTGGATGAGCTTGTGGCGATCGCGCAGGTTTGCAGCCACTCGCGGTAGGGTTTCAGTGTGGGCAGCGCGTGTTTGAGTTGGTCCACGGCGACGATGTTAATGGTGCGGTTGAGCGGTGTCCCCAACGAGGGGAGACTGCTGGTATTGGGGTAGTAGAGCACGGTCCAGTCGGTGCCTTGCGGCGATTCGATGACGAACGGTGCCTGTGGGTCGGCCTGTGCGGCGCTGTCTGGAGTCATGGACGTCATGCACAGCGCTTGCATCTCGGTTTGAGAGCGTGCCCTGCGGATGGCGAGGGATTCCGTGTCGGAAGGGGTTGATCGTGGATATTTGCGTTGTTGCGAGTCGAGCTCGCTGGCGAGCAGTTCCGCCGTCTGAGCGGGGGAGATGGCTCCGCCGCGTTCCACGAAGATGGTTTGCGGCGCCAGGCAGCTTTGCTGGTCGTAGGTGGCCACGTCCACGGCCATACGGTGCACGGTTTGCACGTGAGTGTCCGCGCGTAGCGCTTCACGTCCGATGAGTGAGAAGCCGATGCGTGCGCCATAGCTGAGGAACGGTTTGCCCGCGCTCACGCGTGGACGGATCGCCTCGGTGGTGTGCGACGAACCGTAGGCGATCACGGCGTTCGCTTCGCCGATCGCCACGTCTTCAAGCTCTACCGTGCCGCCGCGCCACGGCACTATGGCCAATACGTCGGCGAGATCCGGGTTGATCTGTGTCAGAGAACGAGCGAACAGTACGGGCATCAGCGGTTCGTCGAACGATGATTTGCCGATGATCGCGCTTTTCGTCAGCAGACTCATGGTCATGCTCCATACGGGAATGCCGGGAACATTGCTGGAAAACACGTGGAATGTCAAGTCCGGCCCGTACAGGCGCGTGTATCCGCCGGACTTGTTCGGTCGGTATTCGTCCAGCATGCGCGGGCTTGGCAGTTCGTCATCAAGAAAACGCAATAGTTCGCGTCTGCGGAACATGCGCATGTAACGTTTCAGTTCGATACGCGTCATCGTCGCGTCATAGCCGGTGATGGAGGGAATCAGAGACTCCGCTATCTGGCGACCCTCATAATCGGGATTCGTCCACAATTCCACCGCCTCGCCGATGATGTCGACGATGTGTTCGACGGAATATGCTGCCAATGTCTGCGATCGATTGCAACGCGTTGTCTCGCACAAATCTTGGACAGTCTCAGGCGTGAGTACCGGATAACGCAACGTGACCTCACCGCGGTCGGTGAGAACGCCGCGTGTTTCGAAATCCTCAAATACGAAGCCGCGCGGCGCATGGAAAATGTCGATGACGCTCATGCGTTTGCCGCCATCACCTCGTCGACGGCGATGGAGCAGCCGCGTGCCTCCGCACCCTTCGCACGACCGTTGAGCTCGTAACCGGAATCGGTGCGCACGCCAAGATCTTCGGTCAGAATCGCCAGACAGGAATTCCAATTCGCCAAATCGTAATGCGCGATCACCCCCTGCTCGCCATCGGCGACAGGCGTGAGCGTCGCCGGATCGAGGAACACGGAACGAACCCACGACGGCGTCGCCTTCAGATAATTCGACGAACCATCCGTATAGTACGACAGCAGATTCTGATCGTAAATCTGCGAACTCAACTCCGTCATACCGTACATGTTCACGCAATGCGTGCGTGCGACGCCAAACACCTCAAGGAACTTCGCATACAAATCATCGACGGTCATATCGGTTTTCGTGCTCTTGAAACCACCGGTATCGAAAACACGCGAATCCTTCGCCAACGCATAGGTTTTGCCCCGCTCGGCAAGATAGTCAAGCAGATACAGATACGCGGACGAAGCGCCCATCAGCATCACCGGCTCGCCGTCCGCCACCGACTGATCAAGGAACTTTTCCACACCAGCGAAGTCCAAACCATCCTCATGGAAGAAGAAGCCGCTGCCCTCGCTGCCGCACTGCTCCACCGCACGCGTCAGATAACGGGCCAACGAACCATTATGATTCATCTCCCAGGCAGGGGAGAGCACCGCGATACGCATGCGCTCACGGTCAGGCATGATGAAATGACGGAACGGGCCGATCATCGACGCATCCCACACCTCAAGATCAGGATGATAGTTGCGTCCACGCTGACCCGGATGCGTAGTGCCGCTGGTCATGAACACTGCCTCGCAATCATCTTCAGGCACCGAAGTGAGCGTCAGCATCTTGAACCCATCCACCGGCATCGGCGGAATATCCATCCAATCCGACAACATCTGCGGAGTCACCCTACGAGACATGCAATACGCGCGATACTGCATGTTATGGGCAAACTGGAAAGCGAAAATCTTATGTGCGAGCGCGTCGAACGCCTCATCCGGAGCGACCTCGCAACCATACTTTTCGATGAACTCAAGCACGTTTGCCTTGACTTCCTGCGCGTCGGCACCCAACGACATTGATGTCATATGCGGTATTCCTTTCTATAAACGATACTGATATTCGAAAGCAAATCAGATCTGCGACGGAACTTCAGCTTCGCTGTTTCCTTTACGACGATTGATCAGATTCGGCAGGTCGATCAGCAGTGCCTTGAGAATCACCACACAGAACGCCCCAACCAGAATCGAATTGGAGAAGAACACGTGAGCGCCGCCCTCCAAGCCGCTCAACGCGCTCGGCAGCGCGATGCCCAACAGCAGGGACAATCCAATGACCGCCTGGGAACGGTCGTTCGACTCCACCTTGCGCAGCGTATTGAAGCCCGTGCTGATCAGGCTTGCCGCGGCCGGCAGGAAAATGCCGCCGATCACAGGGGAAGGAATCAACGACAATACCGCTCCGGCCTTCGGAATGAAACCAAGAACCACAAATACCACGCCGGCGATGATCACCGGCACACGGGTACGGGTCTTGCCCTCATCCGTGACCTTAAGCAACGCGACATTCTGCGGATACGCGGTAGTGGTGAAACCGCCGATCAGCGAAGAAATCGCGGAACCGGCAGCCTCGCCGGCCAAACCATAACGAACCTGACGATCCTCAAGCTTGACGCCCTGGATCTCACTGGCCGCCTGATACACGCCAAGCGCCTCCATAATCGCAACCATATATGCGATGAAGAACGGCACAAACACCGCCGCATCAAAGTCAAAACCGCCATACGGCATAATCTGAGGAAGACCAAACCAAGGCTTCGACGCGACACCGGAAAAATCAGCCATGCCAAATACCATCGAAAGCGCAGTGCCGGCAACCAGAGCAATCAGATAGGAAAGCGCCCTGGCCATACCCTTGCCGAACTGGGAAAGCGCCACCACCAGCACGCAAGTCACGATAGACACGGCCAACGTCTTCGGATCGGCAAAACCATCATCGCCGGGAGCGCCACCAAGAAACTCGCTCAACGTGAAACTCGACAGCGAAACGCCAACCAGAAAAATAATCACGCCCGACACTATCGGCGCGAACAGAAAACGCATCTTCTCAATCACACGGGTCAGACACAGCACCAAGAAAATCAGCGAACTGACAAAAATCGACGTACCAGCGGCAGCCAACGAACCAGCAGTGCCCGCAGCGATCATCAACGCATCGAACGCGGCGGACGGACCCTGCACAATCGGCAAACGCACCAACCTCGTGGCCTGAATCAATGTGACCAAACCAGACACAATGAAAATGGCATTCACCATATTTGACGACAACGCCAACGGCAAGCCAATGGCACCAGCCACAAACACCGGATCAAGCCACACATTGGACACCAACACATGCTGCAAACCCAGCAGCACATTCTTCGGAGTCAACTTCTTCGAACCCGAACCAAGCTGCTCAGGCACCTGCGACGCATCAGACACGCCAAATCCCTTCTCTTTCCACGAAACATACGGCCAAACACCAGCCGTCAGCACAGAGAAGACGCGCACGCGCACCGTTCGTAACATCCCTACGCAGGCACTACCCTGTTCAGGTCATAAGGGTCCGGGCAAACGCCCATCTCAGCCACATCGGCTCCCCTGTACTCTTCGGACAACCACCAGCATAACGACACGCATCGATACCGGCAACCACCACAACCCAACACATATCCTCCACATTTTCCCAAGAAAAAACAGTCTTGACTTTTCCGAGTATTCGTTATATGGACACGCGAAACGTATTTGATACAGGGGCGCGGTATTCTAAACCACGCATTAAAGAACCGCAAGACTTTTCTTGCCCAAAAACATTGAAGGTGGTTTCGGTGACTTTCCACGCCCCGTTAGATCTCACGATCCATGATTCCCAAGGTATGTACGATCCCGGCGCCGAGCACGACGCCTGCGGCGTGGGTATGGTCACCACCCTCAACAAGCGCCCCGAACGCAAAATCGTCGACGACGCCATCGAAGTGCTCGTCAACCTCAACCACCGCGGAGCCGTAGGCGCCGAAGAAAACACCGGCGACGGCGCAGGCATCCTCATGAGCATGCCCGACGAATTCATGCGCGCCACCGCAGGCGTCGAACTGCCCGAAGAAGGCCACTACGCCGCCGGCATCGCATTCCTCGACCGCGACATCGCCACCTCCGGACAACAAGAACAAGCCATCGCCAAAATCGTGCGCGAAGAAGGCCTCGAAGTACTCGCATGGCGCGTCGTACCCACCAACCCGGACGGACTCGGACTGCAGGCGCTCGCCAGCATGCCCGCGTTCAAGACGCTGGTCGTGGCCGACCCCGAAGGCCAGCTCGCAGGCATCGAACTGGACCGCAAGACCTTCCGCATCCGCAAGCGCGTCGAACACGAGGTGGGCATCTACTTCGCGTCCCTGTCCGCACGCACCATCACCTACAAGGGCATGCTCACCACCATGCAGCTCAAGCCCTTCTTCCTGGATCTTTCCGACGAGCGCATGAAGGCGAAGATCGCCATCGTGCACTCCCGCTTCTCCACCAACACGTTCCCGAGCTGGCCGCTGGCCCAGCCGTTCCGCCAGCTGGCCCATAACGGCGAGATCAACACCATCCAGGGCAACCGCAACTGGCTGTCCGCACGTGAAGGCCGCCTAAGCTCCGAACTGCTCGGCGAATTCAAGCCGCTGCTGCCGATCGCTACCCCGGGCTACTCCGATTCCGGCACGTTCGACGAATGCCTCGAACTGCTGCACCTGTCCGGACGTTCCATGCCACATGCCATCTCCATGATGCTGCCGCCGGCATGGGAGAAGAACGACCAGCTTGACCCCGATGTCAGGGCGTTCTACGAATACAACAATACGCTGATCGAACCGTGGGACGGTCCGGCGCACATCATCTTCACTGACGGCACCCAGGTCGGCGCGCTGCTCGACCGCAACGGCTTCCGCCCCGGCCGCTGGCAGCTTACCGACGACGGCTACATCGTGCTCGCATCCGAAACCGGCGTGCTCCCGGAGAACGCCGAGGAACACATCGTGTCCAAGGGCCGCCTGGAACCGGGCAAGATGTTCCTCGTCGATACCAAGGAAGGCCGCATCATCCCGGACGAGGAGATCAAGAAGTCCCTCGCGTCCCAGCATCCGTACCGTCAGTGGGTCGAAGGCAACACCGTCGAGATGAGCCAGCTGCCCAAGCGCGAGCACGTCAACCACTCCGGCCAGTCCGTGCAACGCCGCCAGCGCGCCTTCGGCTACACCGAAGAGGATCTGAAGCTGCTGCTCGCCCCGATGGCCAACACCGGCAAGGAGCCGCTCGGATCCATGGGCAATGACGCGCCTATGGCCGCGCTTTCCTCCCGCAGCCGCATGCTGTTCGACTACTTCACCCAGAAGTTCGCGCAGGTCACCAATCCGCCGCTCGACTGGGAGCGTGAAAAGATCGTGACCTGCCTTGAATCCGCCATCGGTCCCGAGCCGAACCTGCTGGCCGATTCCGAACTGCATGCCAAGAAGATCCTCATTCCGTTGCCGGTGCTCAACTCCGACGAGATGGCGCAGCTCAAGCGCCTCGACCGCGCCAAGATCCTCGGCGGCTACTATAAGCCGTTCGTCGTCAAGGGTCTTTATCAGGTCGCTGGCGGCGGCAAGGCGCTGAAGGAACGTCTCGACGAGATCTTCCAGGAAGTCGACGAAGCCATCGAAAACGGATCCAACTTCCTCGTGCTCTCCGATCGCGACTCCAACTACACGTGGGGACCGATTCCGTCGCTGCTGCTCACCTCCGCGGTGCAGCACCATCTGCTGCGCAGACACACGCGCACCCAGATCTCCATGGTCGTCGAGGCCGGCGATGTGCGTGAAATCCACCATGTCGCTCTGCTGATCGCCTATGGCGCGGCGGCCGTCAACCCGTATCTGGCGTTCGAATCTGTCGAAGACCTGTCCCGCAAGGGCTATCTCAACGTCGATGCCGAAACCGCGGTGAAGAACCTGACCAACGCGTTGTCGACCGGCGTGCTCAAGATCATGGCGAAAATGGGCGTCTCCACCATCATGAGCTACCGTGGCGCACAGCTGTTCGAAGCCATCGGCCTGAACAAGGACGTCATCGACGAATACTTCACCGGCACCACCTCCCGCGTCGGAGGCGTCGGACTCGACGAACTGGCCGAAGAGGTCGCCATCCGCCATCGCGTGGCCTACCCGTCGCAGTGGACCGCCCGCCCGCACCGCAACCTGCGCACCGGCGGCGAATACAAGTGGCGTCGTACCGGCGAAGACCACCTCAACGACCCTGAAGCCATCTTCCTGCTGCAGCAGTCCACCCAGCGCGGTGACTACGACATGTTCAAGAAGTACTCGGCGCACATCAACGACACCTCCAACCGTTTGATGACGCTGCGCGGCTGATGAAGTTCAAGTCCGGTCGCAAGCCGATCGACATCAGCGAGGTCGAACCGGCCAGCGAGATCGTCAAGCGTTTCTCCACCGGCGCCATGAGCTATGGCTCCATCTCCCAGGAGGCGCACGAGACCCTCGCGATCGCCATGAACACCATCGGCGCACGTTCCAACTCCGGTGAAGGCGGCGAATCCGAAGACCGCATCAATGATCCGCTGCGCTACAGCAAGATCAAGCAGATCGCATCGGCACGTTTCGGCGTGACCAGCGACTACTTGGTGCACGCCACCGACCTGCAGATCAAGCTCGCCCAAGGCGCCAAGCCTGGCGAAGGCGGACATCTTCCTGGCGCCAAGGTTCCGCCGTGGATCGCCAAGGTGCGTCACGCGACTCCGGGCGTCGAGCTCATCTCCCCGCCGCCGCACCATGACATCTACTCCATCGAGGATCTGAAGCAGCTGATCAACGACGCGAAGATGGCCAATCCGAAGGCCCGCGTGCACGTCAAGCTCGTTTCCGAGTTCGGTGTGGGCACCATCGCCGCAGGCGTTGCCAAGTGCCATGCCGACGTGGTGCTGATCTCCGGTTACGACGGCGGCACTGGCGCGGCTCCGCTCAACGCCATCAAGCACGCCGGCACCCCGTGGGAGATCGGCCTGTCCGAAACCCAGCAGACGCTCGTGCTCAACGGCCTGCGTTCCCGCATCACCGTGCAATGTGACGGCGAGCTCAAGACGGGCCGCGACGTGGTGATCGCAGCCCTGCTCGGCGCCGAGGAATTCGGTTTCGCCACCGCCGCGCTGATCGTCGAAGGCTGCGTCATGATGCGCGCCTGCCAGAAGAACACCTGCCCGCAGGGCATCGCAACCCAGGATCCCGAACTGCGCGCACGCTTCAAGGGCAAGCCGGAACATGTCATCAACTTCTTCATGTTCATCGCCGAGGAAGTACGCGAGCTGCTCGCCCAGCTCGGCTTCCGCACCTTGGAAGAGGCCGTCGGCCATGTCGAATGCCTCGACCAGAACGAAGCGATCAAGCGTTGGAAGTCTGACGGCATCGACCTGAGCAACGTGCTCATGCAGCCGGGACCGGTGCCGGGAACCATCCTGCACCAGACCATCGAGCAGAACCACGAGCTCGACAAGGCGCTCGACAACAAGCTCATCGAGCTCGCGCAGCCCGCCCTTGAGAAGAAGGAGCCGGTGCGCATCGAGATGCCGATCCGTAACGTGTACCGTACGCTCGGCACCATGGTCGGCTACGAGATCACCAAGCGTTACGGCGAGGAAGGCCTGCCTGACGACACCATCGACATGACGTTCCATGGTGCGGGCGGCCAGTCCATCGGCGCGTTCATTCCGCGTGGCGAGACCATCCGCGTGTACGGCGAAGTCAACGACTACGCGGGCAAGGGACTTTCCGGCGGACGCATGGTCGTGCGTCCGGAGGCGGGCATCACCTTCGATCCGCATGAGAACGTGATCGCGGGCAACGTCACCGGCTTCGGTGCCACTTCCGGCCAGATGTTCGTGGCAGGTCGTGCAGGCGAACGCTTCGGCGTGCGCAACGGCGGCGCCACCTTCGTGGTGGAGGGCGTCGGCGACCATGGTTGCGAATACATGACCGGCGGCACCGTCGTGATCCTCGGTCCCACGGGTCGCAACCTCGGCGCAGGCTTCTCCGGTGGCCACGTGTACGTGCTCGACCTTGACATGAAGCAGGTCAACCCGGCTGCCGCCGCCAACGGCGCGTTGCTGTTCGAACCGCTCGACAGTGAGTCGAACGAAATCGTGCACGGTCTGGTCAAGCAGCATGCCGAAGAAACAGGCTCCGCATTCGCGGCCGGACTGCTCGCCGACTGGGAGAACGCATCCAAGCGATTCACACACATCGTTCCGAAGCACTTCCTCGCCATGCAGAAGGCGATGAAGAACGCCGAAGAGAACAACATCGATTTCAATACGCCCGGCGTCTGGGAACAGGTGTACGAGCAGGTTATGGAAGGAGCGCGCTGACATGGGAGATCCACGTGGATTCCTGAAGGTCCGTACCCGTCGCGAACTGGCCGAACGCCCCGTCGAGGAGCGAATCAAGGATTGGTTCGACGTCCACGCCGAATCCGGCCTGCAGCCTTGGACCACCGAACAGGCGGCCCGATGCATGGACTGCGGCACGCCGTTCTGCATGAGCGGCTGCCCGCTGGGTAACATCATCCCAGAATTCAACGATCTGGTGCGCCAGGAGAAGTGGGAGGACGCGTACAACCGCCTGTCCGAAACGAACAACTTCCCCGAAGTCACAGGCCGCATCTGCCCCGCGTTGTGCGAGGCAGCCTGCGTGCTCGGCATTCACCAGCCGCCGACCATGATCAAGAACGACGAATGCACGATCATCGATCAGGCTTGGGAACTCGACTACGTCAAGCCATTGCCTCCGCAGCGCCTGACCGACCAGACCGTCGCCGTGGTCGGCTCCGGCCCGTCCGGTCTGGCATGCGCCCAGCAGCTTACCCGCGCAGGCCACACCGTGGTCGTATACGAGCGTGATGACGCCATCGGCGGCCTGATGCGCTACGGTATCCCGAACTTCAAACTCGACAAGCGACTCATCGACCGCCGCGTGGAACAGATGGAAGCCGAAGGCACCGTGTTCCGCACCGGCGTGGAGATCGGCAAAGACATCTCATGGGACGATCTGCGATCCCGCTACGATGCCGTGGTCGTCGCCATCGGCTCCACCGTGCCGCGCGACATGAAGATTCCGGGCCGTGAACTCAAGGGCATCCACTTTGCCATGGAATTCCTGCCCGACGCGACCCGCCGCGTCTACGGCGTCAAGCCAGTCAACGACATCACCGCTGAAGGCAAGCACGTCGTGATCATCGGTGGCGGCGACACCGGATCCGACTGCCTGGGCACGTCCATCCGCCAAGGCGCCAAGGACGTCACTGTGCTGCAGATCATGCCGCAGGAACCAAGCGAACGCCCGGCCAACCAGCCATGGCCGACCTTCGCGCGCCTGTACCAGAAGACCTCCTCCATGGAAGAAGGCTTCGAAACCCAGCGCGCCGAGTACGTGTACAGCACGGATTCTGTGAACTTCGTCGGTACCGAAGAGGAACAGGCCAAGGTGAAGGTGGAGCACTCCACCGCTACTGAAGGCTTCGTGGCCGATGAGAACGGACATGTGACCGGTCTCAAGGTAGTGAACGTTGCACCCGGCGAAAACGGACCGTTCACCCGTCAGCCCGGCACCGAACGCGTGATTCCGGCTGATTTGGTGCTCATCTCCGTCGGCTTCCTGCACCCGGACACCACCACGCTCGTGGACCAGCTGCCCGTCGACCTTGACGGACGAGGCAATGTGGCGCGCAACGACAAGTTCGCTACCAGCCAGGACGGCGTGTTCGCCTGTGGTGACGCCGGACGCGGTCAGAGCCTCGTGGTGTGGGCCATCTCCGAAGGCCGTTCCTGCGCGGCCGCCGTGGACGAATACCTCACCGGCGCCACCGAACTGCCGGCACCCATCGTCGCATCCAAAAGGCCGATGATGCTGCCGCGCTGAACATAAGCAGTTAACGTAACAGAAAAATCGTCCGATTCTCCGCCAAAACGGAATCGGACGATTTTTCATATCCCCACTTCCCGGAACCTCGAACAATACAGACGTGGCATAAACGTCCGAATGACGTGCCGTTCGGCGAAAAACCGGCAGTCATGCAGTAAAGTGAACTGCAGCACATCGCAACAAAGGAGTGACCCAATGCCAAATCGTGCAGAACGTCGAGCGCAGGCAAAGAACAACCGCAGGGGAGTGCCGCAGCAGTACGACCAAACCCATGGCCGCGCACGTTCCGGAATGCTGGACGAATACCAGCTGCAGGAAAAGTCCCGCCGACTGCAAGACGGTACCGATGGACCTTGGAAGCCGACCGGCGGCACCATCGAAGAAACCGAAAGCCTGCTGACCACCAGCCCGAACTACACGAACCCGAAGATGTTCAAGGCACCGCATTCCGCACGCCAATGGTTCCGCGTGATCAGCTGGCTGCTCATCGCACTGTCCGCAATCGCATTCCTGGTGATCATGTGGCTGCCGTCACATCCCATGTGGTTGGTCGCCACGGTCTCCATCGTCTTCGCTGTCGGTGTGCTTAGCCTGTTCTTCACGGCGGGTAACCCGAAGCATAATCCGAACCTCGATCAGAATGGTACGGCCGTCTGATAGCAAGGCGATGAACGTAAAGCGGGGCTGCATCCGATGGAAGGATGCAGCCCCGCTTTCACATGCGAGTCACGAATGACGGCACTATTCGTTCCTGGTTTATTGACCTCCTTGCCTGCATTTTTAGGAAAGATGCAAAACTTTGTGACACGAATGAAACAATCAGGCGTTTCATTGAAAAATTGCCTTACAGTAGTGATGGAACAACTGCCTGACTCGAAGAGGAGAGCACAGATATGAAGGTTGACATCCTTTCCCGTGAATATCCGCCCAAGGTGTATGGCGGCGCAGGCGTGCACGCGGAGGAGCTTTCCAAAGTTCTGGCGGAACGCGTGGATGTGACGGTCCGTGCGTTTGACGGACCACGTGCCGAGAATGAGATTCCCGAAATCCCGGGTGACAATCCGAAAGGTTCGCTCAAGGTCGTCGGATACGACGTTCCCAAGGAACTCCAGGAAGCAAACGGCGCGCTGAAGACGTTCGGCGTCGATCTGCAGATCGCCGACGATGTGGACGCCGACATCATCCACGCGCACACGTGGTATGCATGCTTGGCCGGATACCTTGCCAAGATGCTGCACGGAACGCCGCTGGTCATCACCGCGCATTCCCTCGAACCGTTCCGCCCATGGAAGCGTGAACAGCTGGGTGGCGGCTACGATTTGAGCTCGTGGGCCGAGCGTGACGCATACGAGCATGCCGACCGCGTGATCGCCGTGTCCGCAGGAATGCGCGAAGACATCCTGAGCGCCTATCCGAATCTTGACCCCGACAAGGTGGTCGTGGTGCACAACGGTATCACCATGAGCCAGTTCGAAACCCCATCCGACGACGATCCGGGCTGGAAGGTGTTCGAACGCTACAATATCGACCGCAACAAGCCCACGCTGCTGTTCGTCGGACGTATCACCCGGCAGAAGGGCCTGCCATACCTGCTTCAGGCGTTGCATTTCGTCGATCCGGGCATCCAGATCGTGCTATGCGCGGGCGCGCCCGACACTCCGGAGATCATGAACGAGGTCAAAACCGCGTTCGCCAAGCTTGACGAGGAGCGCGGCAACATCATCTGGATTGAGGAGATGCTGCCGAAGCCGGAGCTCAACGCGCTTGAGCACGGTTGCGACGCGTTCATCTGCCCATCCATCTACGAGCCACTCGGTATCGTGAACTTGGAGGCCATGGCGTGTGGCCTTCCGGTGGTGGCCTCCGCGACCGGCGGCATTCCCGAAGTCGTCGTCGATGGCGAAACCGGATATCTCGTGCCTGTCGACCAGCTGCACGACGGCACCGGCACTCCGACCAATCCAGACAAGTTCGTGCATGACATGGCCGACGCTATCAACCGCATCATGGCCGATCCTGAAAAGGCGAAGCAGATGGGACAGGCCGGTTACGAGCGTGCGCGCGACCACTTCAGCTGGGAGTCGATCGCCGACAAGACCGTCAAGGTCTATGAAGACGTGCTTGCCGAGCAGGGCAAAACCGCCGAATAACCAGTTCACCACGTAGACGATGCGTGGAACGCCTTCCGCTGAAAGCATTATGCTGGCGGAAGGCGTTTCCATATCTACAAGCCGAACAACGATAGGGGAGGAAGAATGCTGGAGCAGAACATCGCACTGGAACTCGCTGACGTGGAATTTCGTCGCCGTGGACGCGTGATTCTCACCAAGGTCAATCTGAAAATCAACAAGGGCGAGAAATGGGTGCTGTTCGGACCCAACGGCATCGGCAAATCCAGCTTGGTTCAAATGATGAGCACCAGAGGATTCCCGTCGGAAGGCACCGTCGACATTCTCGGCAATCGCTTGGGCAAGGTCGATGTGTTCTCCTATCGCAACCGTATCGGTTTGAGCTCCGCGGAACTGAGTCGCGCGTTCCCTCCCCAAGAAGATCCGCTCGACGCCATCGTGACCGCATTGACCGCGACCACCGGCCGTTGGCGCGACACCTACACCGACGAAGACTATGCCAAGGCGCGTTCCCTGATGCGTGAATTCGGTATCGAATATCTCGAAGGTAAAATGATGTTCAAACTTTCGGAAGGCGAGCGTACGCGCGTGCTGATCTGCCGTGCGTTGATGGCTGATCCGGATCTGCTGATTTTGGACGAGCCGACTACCGGTCTTGATTTGGGCGGTCGTGAGATTGCGCTTCGTGCGTTGAGCCGTGTCGGCGCCGAGCAGTCGGATCGTGCCGTGGTGCTGGTGACGCATCGTCTTGAGGAGATTCCGCAGGGATTCGACCATGTGGCGATCATGGGCAGGATCACCGGCAGCGAGGCCGACGCCTACGCCGACAATGTCGCAGGCAACGATCCGGCTCCGGGCACCATCGTGTACTCGGGTGATCTGGAACACGGTTTCACTTCGGAACGGTTGAGCGAAGTGTTCGGTTTGGAGCTTGAGGTGACGCATGCGAATGGACGTTGGAGCGCGTACGCGCGGTAACGGGTGCTGTGTGCGCCGGAATATGCTGTAGCATGAATAGCGTCGGACAGGAGTCATTCGGTTCCGTGCTGTCGTGATGGTGAAATCCGTGTGGGTATGAAGGAGTGATTGATGCGTCGAGGACCGTTGACGGCGGGTGAGAAGGTACAGTTCACGGATCGCAGATCCAATAAGATCACCGACCAATTGGTGCCGGGCGGTGTGACGCAGACCTCGCACGGCATCATTCTGCATGACGATGTGATCGGGCAGTCGGAAGGGTCCGTGGTGGTGACGGTGAGCGCCAAACGTGAGGCGCAGATCAATCAGGATCATCCGGAACGCGACGCCAACAAGCCTTGGAAGGGAACGCGCGCCATTGGCGGATGGCAGTTCGCGGTGATGCGCCCTCGGTTGGCCGATTATGTGCTGTCGATGCCTCGTGGCGCGCAGATCATGTATCCGAGGACATTGCCCAAGTGATTCAGCTTGGCGACATTCGTTCCGGCATGAACGTGTTGGAATCCGGTGCCGGATCCGGCGCCATGAGCGTCAACCTGCTGGACGCGGTGGGGGAGCGTGGAAGACTGACCACCATCGAGATGCGTTCGGAATTCGCCCGCGTGGCCGAAGCGAATGCCACGGTCTATTTCGGTGGGCGCCCCGCATGGTGGGATCTGAAAATCGGTGATTTCGATTCGGTCGCCGCCACATTGCCGGAGCATTCCTTCGACCGCATCATGCTTGACATGCTTGACCCCTGGAACCGTCTTGAGCAGGCATACCGAGTGATTGCGCCCGGCGGTGTGCTCGTGGCGTATGTGACCACTACTACGCAGCTAAGCCGTATGGCGGAGGCGTTGAGGGAGGCTGGCTGCTGGACGGAACCGGATATCCAGGAGACTCTGGAACGCGACTGGAAGGTTCAGGGATTGGCGATACGTCCCGACCATCAGATGATCGGACACACCGGCTTCCTTATGGTTTCGCGGGCTATGGCGCCGGGATTTCAGGCGTTGCGCAAGCGTGACCGTGCCACGAAAGACACGACCACCGATATTGATTCGCTGAGCGCCGAAGAACGTGCCGAACAGCTCGAAGATCTTGAGTTGCGGGATATTTCCGATCGCAAGTTGCGTAAGGTGCTGCGTGATCTCGACGCGCAGGTCGAGGCTATCGGCGATTGATACGGTGTTTCTTGCCGTTGTTCTGAGACAATAGTCATAGCGCGTTGCGTTGGTACATACGCTGGATCGTTAAGGATTGGAGCATTCGTCCATGGGAACGAGCCTCAAGAAGGTTGCGAAAAAAGCCAAGGATTACAAGTATGTGTTGCTGGTGATGCGTCACGCCAAAACCGAGCCGTTTGGTGACGGTGGCGACGCCGGGCGTGAGCTGACCGACAAGGGGCGTAAGCAGGCGAAAGCCGTCGCCAAAGGCCTGGCCGCGCACAAGATGGTGCCGACGCGCATTGCGTGCTCCAGCGCCACCAGGGCCAGGCAGACCTGCGATCGCATGCTTAAGGTGTTCGGCGACGACCCGAAGGTCGACTATCGTCAGAGTCTGTACGAAGGTGGGGTGCAGTCGGTATTTGACGAGCTTGCCCAGACCAAGGAGAAGCATCGCGAGCTGTTGGTACTCGGCCATGAGCCACTGTGTCGATCGCATGCCAATGGCTGGCGAGCTCCGAATCGGATGCAATGCTGCTCGACATGCTGAATCTGGGCATGTCGCCGGCATCGCTCGCCGTGTTCGGATCAAATGAGCCATTCAACCAATGGCAGCTGCACAGTGGCGAACTCATCGCATTGCTGACGGCCAAGGATTTTGAATGATTCCTTCGCCTCTCGGCATGATGCTGAGAGGCGTGAAATGTTGCCATGCCAACTGATATAAATCGTGCTTATAGCGACACTTAAATTTTCTTGATGAGTTATAGCTGGCGATTTCGTGGTAGCTTGAGCGGGTTGCATTGTTCATATCAGATGGAGGATTCATGTCCGTTCTCACTTCCGTCTCCGGTTTCCCTCGCATCGGCCAGAACCGCGAGCTGAAGAAGATTATCGAAGCTTATTGGAAGGGTGTCGCAACGCTCGACGACGTGCGCGCCACCGCCAAGGAGCTGCGCGCCAAGCATTGGAAGCTGCAGCAGGAAGCCGGAATCGATTTGATTCCGAGCAACGACTTCAGCTATTACGACCAAATGCTCGACACTGCCATCCTGCTGAACGTCATTCCGCAGCGCTACCAGCGCCTCGCCTTCGACAATCCCGAAGAGACGCTGTTCGCCATGGGCCGCGGCTACCAAGGAGACAAGGGCGACGTCACCGCGCTGCCGATGAAGAAGTGGTTCACCACCAACTACCACTATCTGGTGCCGGAAGTCGACGAAGCCACCGACATCAAGCTCAACAGCACCAAGCCGTTCGACGAATTCAACGAGGCGAAGGCGCTCGGCATCACCACCAAGCCGGTGCTCATCGGCCCGTACACCTTCCTCAAGCTCGCCCGCAATCCGCAGGCCGAAGAACTCGAATACGACAAGGGCCTGGTCAACGCGGTCGCCGCCGTCTACGCCGAGGTCGTGGCCAAGTTCGCCGAGCTGGGCGCCGAATGGATCCAGATCGACGAACCGTACCTCGTGCTCGACAAGGAGCCGGGCGACGTCGAACTGTTCAAGAGCCTGTACACCAAGATCCTGCCCGCACGAGATGGCAAGATCAAGGTGCTGCTCAACACCTACTTCGGCCACATCGCCGACGTGTATGAGACCGTCAACCTGCTCGGCTTCGACGGCATCGGACTCGACCTCAACGAAGGCAAGGACGAGAATCTCGCCGCCGTTGAAAAGTTCGGCGTCGCAGAGAGCACCACCATCTTCGCCGGTGTGGTCAACGGACGCAACATCTGGCGTAACGATTACGCCGTCAGCCTTGGACTCGTCGACGCGCTGAAGAAGGTCACCGGCAATGTGGCCGTCGCCACCGCAAGCTCCCTGCTGCATGTGCCGTTCAGCACCGAAGGTGAGGACGGTCTCGCCGATGATGTGCGCAAGCATTTCGCCTTCGCCGTTGAAAAGCTCGGCGAACTGCACGACCTCGCGGTTCTCGCCGACGCCAGCGAGGAAGACAAGAAGGCATCCGGGGCATTGGCCGCCAACCAGGCGCTCTTCGACGGTACCCGCGTCGCCGCCGACAAGAACGTGGCGGAACGTCTTGCAGCTCTGACCGACTCGGACTTCGTGCGTCAGCCGGCACGTGCCGAACGTCAGAAGGCACAGCGGGAGGCGTTGAACCTGCCATTGCTGCCGACCACCACCATCGGATCCTTCCCGCAAACCAAGGAAGTGCGCGCTGAACGCGCCAGACTGCGCAAGGGCGAAATCACCAAGACTGAATACGACGAATACATGAAGGCGCAGATCGACGCCTGCATCAAGCATCAGGAGCAGATCGGCCTTGACGTGCTCGTGCACGGCGAATTCGAGCGTAACGATATGGTCGAATACTTCGGCCAGAACCTCAACGGTTTCCTGTTCACCAAGAACGCTTGGGTGCAGTCCTACGGCACCCGTTGTGTGAAGCCTCCGATCGTATGGGGCGACGTGTCCCGCGCCAACCCGATCACCGTGGAATGGAGCGCCTACGCACAGTCCCGTACCAGCCATGTGATGAAGGGCATGCTCACCGGCCCGGTCACTATTCTCAACTGGTCCTGGCCACGCGAGGACATCACCCACGAGCAGCAGACCCAGCAGCTGGCCCTCGCCATCCGCGACGAAGTGCTCGACCTCGAAGCCGCAGGCATCAAGGTCATCCAGATCGACGAGGCCGCCCTGCGTGAAAAGCTGCCGCTCAGGAAGACCGACTGGCACAAGAAGTACCTCGACTGGGCCATTCCGGCATTCCGACTGGTGCACTCCGCGGTCAAGCCGACCACGCAGATCCACACCCACATGTGCTACTCGGAGTTCAACGACATCATCACCGACATCGACGCCATGGACGCCGACGTGATCTCCTTCGAAGCCTCCCGCGGCGATCTCGTGGTGCTCGACGCCATTCACGACGCCAACTTCGAAACCGAAGCTGGCCCGGGCGTCTACGATATCCACTCGCCGCGCATCCCGTCCGAAGCCGAAATCGAGGAACGCATCTACGAAATCCTCAAGAAGATGGACGTCGAAAAGGTGTGGATCAACCCCGACTGCGGTTTGAAGACCCGCGGCAACGCCGAAACCTGGCCAAGCCTCGAAAACCTCGTGGCCGCAGCCCAGGCTGTGCGTGCCAAGCTGACCAAATAAGGCGAAACGTTAGGAACAAGACGACAGCCATGCATTCGCCAATGTTCTCGCTCGAGGTGTTCCCTCCGAAGCGAACCTCCCCTGTAGGCACCATCTACGACACGTTGGATGGCCTGCAGGGGTTGGACCCCGATTTCATTTCCGTCACCTACGGCACCGGCAAATCATCCGACCGTACATTGACCGCGCGCATCGCCCACACGGTAAGCGAATACGGCATCCCCAGCGTGGCCCATCTGACCGCGCAGTATCTGAACAAGGATGACGTCGACCAGGCACTCGACATGTTCGAACAGGCCAAGGTCTCCGGCGTGCTCGCCTTGCGTGGCGACCGCATCGACGGTGCCGAACCGGCAGGAGTGTTCGAACATGCCAGCGATCTGGCCGTATACATCCGCCAGCAACGTCCGGACATGAAAATCTACGGCGCCTGCTACCCGGAAAAGCACCCACAGTCGGCAACGCTGGAAGAGGACATCGACAATCTCAAAAAGAAAGTCGATGCCGGCGTGACGCATCTGATTTCGCAACTGTTCTACGACAACGAGGATTTCCTGAGATTCCTCGACAAAGCGAGGGCCGCAGGCATCGATGCGCCGATCGAAGCGGGCATCATGCCGGTCATGAACGCGAAATCGGTGCTGAACATGTCGAACAAATGCCAGTCGAAAGTTCCTGAAAAACTCGGCATCATGCTCGATAAATGGGGAGGTGACAAGGCTCTGCTCAAAGAAGCGGGCATCGCCTACGCATCCGAGCAGATCTGCGAACTGGTGGCGCGGGGCGTCGACGGCGTGCACCTGTACACGATGAACCATCCATGTGTCAGCCGACGCATTTGGTCCAACGTCAAACCATTCTTCGTCTGATTTCAGGCGATGCAACAAACATCAAGGGTGGTTGCGGGTATTTCGCAACCGCCCTTGGTTTTATCAGCGGTTACTATAGAAACCATGACTTCCATGCAACACAAGTTCGGGGCGCTTGATCTGATTCGAGCAGGGCTGCAAGATCTCGACAGGGCTCGCACGTTGTTCGACGAGCTGCACAATGACGGCATCGATGACGACAGGATGCGGCTGCTACTAGCCACGCTGGAAAAAGCGTGCGATCCCGACATCGCACTCAGCAACCTGGTGGACATCATCAAAGTGATGCAAAGTCAAGGCAAGGATTTCACCAACATCATCGCCGATGAAAACTCTTTCGTGCGACTGATCACCGTGCTCGGCGTATCCGATGAAATGGGCAAGCTCATGCGATTCCGCCCGGAACTTGTGGAGGCCGCAGCCAACGATGCCTGCGAAAGCCACCTTTACAATCACGAACAGCGCAGAGCGCATGTGCTCAAATCGGTAGGAGCCGATCCCAATGACCACACCATGCCGACCGCAAGCCTGCCACTTGCCGAAGCTGCGACGGCGCTACGTAAAACCTATCGCAAACAACTCGCCGCAATCATGGCGCAAGACGCCACGGCGAACGATCCCATCGAAATCCAACCGCGCATCAGCACCGAACTTTCCGACCTTGCGGACGCGGCGCTTGAAGGCGCGCTCGCCATCGCACGCCATGAAGTGGACGGCAGCGAACATGTGCGTTTCGCCATCATCGGCATGGGCAAACTGGGCGCACAGGAGCTCAACTATGTATCCGACGTGGACCTGATCTACGTGGTGGAACCGCCGACATGGACACCAACGGCATGGCACTCAGCCGAATCGGCACCAAAATGGCCACCACGCTGCAACGTGTATGCCAATCCGTCATCATGGGCGTCGCAGAACCGACACTCTGGCAGATCGACGGTGGACTACGCCCCGAAGGCAAGGACGGTCCGCTGGTACGCAGACTCGAATCCCACGGAGCCTATTACGAGCAATGGGCGGAAAACTGGGAATTCCAGGCCCTGCTCAAAGCCCGCCCGGTAGCCGGCGACACCGACCTCGGACAAGCGTATATGGATATGACCCGACCGTTCGTTTGGACAGCTTCCAAGCGAGACAACTTCGTCTATGACTGCCAGCAGATGCGCAAACGTGTCGAAGACCTTATTCCCAACCCGCTGAAAGACCGCGAAATCAAACTCGGCAGGGGAGGCTTGCGCGACGTCGAATTCACCGTGCAGATGCTCCAACTCGTGCACGGCCGCTCCGACGAAGCATTGCGTACCAGCTCCACACTCGAATCCCTGCAGGCCTTGGCCGAAGGCGGGTACGTCTCACGCAAACAAGCCAAGAAACTTTCATGGGACTACCGATTCGAACGTGTGATGGAACACCGCCAGCAAATGTGGGCGCTCAAACGCACCCACCTGTTCCCAGACCTCGGCAAAGCCAACGCTGGCGGTCTTGAACGCAAACGAGACATCACCATCGACGAGCTGAACCAAAATCCCGAACTACGTCGACTCGCGCGCGCATTTCACATGCATCCCGAAGAACTCGTCAACAAATACGATGAGACACGTCGTGAGGTGCGTCACCTGCACATGGACATCTATTACCGGCCCATGCTGCCCATCAACGCGGGACTCGACGACGAACAGGTGGAACTCTCCACGAAAGCCACGCAGGAACGATTCGAATCCATCGGATTCGCCGATGCCGACGCGGCCATGCGGCACGTCACCGCGCTCACCGCAGGCATCTCCCGTGCGGCAAAAATCAACCGCATCCTGCTCCCCGCAGTACTGCAATGGCTCGGCGAAGGGCAGAATCCCGACATGGGACTGCTTAACTGGCGCAAACTTGAAGAAAACTTCGGCTCCGAAAGCGGATACCTCGGATTCCTACGCGATTCACCATCCGCGGCACAACGCCTATGCCACGTACTATCCAACTCACGATTCCTCGGCGACGCACTCAACAAATCCGTCGAATCAGTCACATGGCTCGGCAACGACGACTCTTTGCAACCACGTTCGCGAGAAAGCCTCGACATTCAAACCAAGGCGACGCTTGAACGCAATGCCGGCAACATCAACGATTTCGCCAACTCCATCCGAGCCATGCGCAGACACGAAATCGAACGCATCGGTCTCGCTTGGATGAGTGGCGTGATCGACGATGAAGCATCGCTCGCCGGCATGACCGACGTATACGACGCGGCCATCGAAGCATCGCTGCAGTGGGCCATCCAGCATCGCATCAACGACATACAGATCGACGAAGCTCCGGCGGCGATCGCCATCATCGGCATGGGACGGTACGGCGGTAGGGAAGTGAACTTCAGCTCTGATGCTGACGTGATCATCATCTACAGGCCGGCCGAAGGTGCCGATGACGACCAAGCCAACCTTTTCGCACGAAAAGTGCAGGAAGACCTACGTGCGATCCTGCAAGGTCCAACCACATTCGAACCAAAAATCGAACTTGACATGGATCTTAGGCCTGAAGGCAAAAACGGACCGCTCGTACGTTCCTACGCATCCTGCGAGGAATACTATCGATCCTGGGCAAGCACATGGGAGCATCAGGCGCTATTACGCGCACGATATGCGGCAGGCGACGCGTCTCTTGCCGAGGATTTCCTCATGAACATCGCCGACCCGTTGCGTTATCCGAAAATCGATCTTACGGAAACGCAGATCGCCGAAATCCGCAAACTCAAGGCACGTATGGAAGCTGAACGTCTGCCGCGCGGAGTACGTAGGGATCGCCATCTGAAGCTCGGCAAGGGCGGACTGTCTGACGTTGAGTGGACGATCCAGTTGCTGCAATTGCAGCATGCGGGAGACAATGCCAACTTGCGTGTCAACGGTACGTTGCAGGCATTGAACGAGTTGGAACATCGCAAGCTGATTTCCGCTGGCGATGCTGTGGTGTTGCGTAAGGCATGGCGTATGTGCACGGCCGCGCGCAACGGCAGTTATCTGTGGAGCGGACGCGTCAATCAGGCTGATATTTTGCCGGACGATTCATATTCGCTGGGAGGCATCGCCGTGTATCTCGGTTACGATGCGAATCGCGGCCAACATTTCGAAAACGACCTGCTCGCCGTGATACGCAAAGCCCGTGACGTAACGGAACGCCTGTTCTACGGTCGTTCGTGAGTCGTGCCATTTGAACGGCTAGGAGCATGGTGTGGCCGTCGGACCGAAGTTATACGGCTCTGACGGTTATGCTGATTCAGGGTTTCGTGCATGGAAGGATGGAGGTTGCGCCACGAATACTTGTGAACACGCGGTGAACTGGCAGGGTCTGCATTTCAGGCTATAGTTGGCTAGGTCACTTCGAGTGGCCACCTTCAACCACAAGTTGCATGAAAGGTGAGCCGTTGTCTTCAGTACTCGAACAGGCGGTTGAAACGCCGATGGTCGGGAAAAGCGTCATCACATTGGATGATCTTTCCATTCGCCAGATTCAAGAATTACTCCACAAGGCGCAGTACATTGATTCTCATCGTAAAGAAGTGGCGCACACCTGCGACGGCAGGGTGCTCGCCACTTTATTTTATGAGCCCAGCACCCGTACGCGTCTGAGCTTTGAAACCGCCATGCTCCGACTCGGCGGCAAGGTGATCGGCTTCGCCGGCGCCCAGCTCGCTTCCGTGACCAAGGGCGAAACCATTTCGGACACCCTGAAAACCGTGTCCAACTACGTGGACGTGGTGGCGATCCGCCACCCGAAGGAAGGCGCCGCGCTCGTGGCGTCCCGTGCAGCCTCCGTGCCGGTCATCAACGCCGGCGATGGTGGACATATGCACCCCACGCAGACTCTGGCCGATCTTGCGACGATGCAGTCGCGCTTCGGTCGCGTGAACAATCTGACTGTCGGACTGTGCGGCGATCTGACTTTCGGGCGCACCGTGCATTCCCTGATCGAAACCCTGTGCCGTTTCGGCAACGTGAACTTCGTGCTGATCAGCCCGGATGAGCTCAAGACCCCGCAGTATGTGCTCGACCGCATCAACGCCACCGACTCCTGCTCCTACACGGAAGTCAAGGATCTCGTTTCCGTGATCGGCGATCTCGACGTGCTGTACATGACCCGAGTGCAGAAGGAACGCTTCTTCAACGAAGATGACTATCTGCGACTGCGCGACACCTACATTCTCGACGAAGCCAAGATGGCTTACGCCAAGAAAGACATGGCCGTGCTGCACCCGCTGCCGCGAGTCAACGAAATCGCCGTCGAAGTGGATGACGACCCACGCGCTGCCTACTTCGAACAGGTCAAGAACGGCATGCTTATGCGCATGGCATTGGAAAGCTCGGTGGTCGGAGACGAACTGCCGGGATATGAACCGCTTGAATCCAAGGAGGTTGCAGCCTGATGGAAGTCACCAGCATTCAGAACGGCATCATCATCGACCATGTGCCTGCCGGCACCGCGCTCAAGGTGCTCGAATACCTGAAAATTGATCCGGCTAAGACCAAGCTCGCGCTGATCATGAACACCGACAGCCACATGTTCGGCACCAAAGACATCATCAAAATCGAAAGCGAAGAGGAAGCCGAAACCATCGACCTTGACGTGCTCGGCCTTGTGGCACGCACCGCAACCGTCGGCATTGTGCGCGGCGGTAAAATCGTAGAGAAAAAGCAGCCTACACTGCCGGAACATGTGGTCAATATCATCAAATGCGTGAACCCGCGCTGCGTGACTACCACCGAGCCGGCCGTACAGATGTTCCACCTGGTGCATTCCGACCGTCAGGAATACCGCTGCGACTACTGTGACGAGGAAGCGAAGTTCTGACCCATGACCCTCACCCTTCACGACATCAAGGTTTGGAACACCGGCGAAGTCATCGACCTGATCGTCCCATCTGACGCTGACGAAACGGTGGACGCTTCGGCCATGACCATCGCCCCGGGATTCGAAGATCCCCACGTCCACTTCCGCGATCCGGGCCAGACCTACAAGGAATCCATGGTTTCCGGTTGCGCGGCTGCCGCCTCTGGCGGGTATACGAATGTGCTCATCATGCCGAACACCGTTCCCGCCATGGATGGCGTGAAGGTGACGGCGGGGGAACCGGGCGCCAGTGAAGTGCTCGACGCCGGTTTCGACACGGTCATCGACTATTTGCAGCATTACGAACAAGCCCATGATGTGACCTTGCCGGTGCGTTATGACCTGTGCGTATGCGCTTCCAAAGGGCGTGCAGGCAAGGAAGCAACCGACGTGGCCGACTGGATCGGCTACCTGCCTGAACACGATGACGACAACAAGGACGCCTACCAGCTGTGCCACCCGGTGACCGCCATCAGCGATGACGGTTCCGCGGTAACACCGGAAATCCTCGACCAAGTGTTCGACAACGTCAAGAAATCAGGCTTATACCTGATCGAGCATTGCGAACACCACGACACCGGGGCGGTCAATGAAGGTCCCGTATCACGAGAACTGGGCGTACCCGGCATTCCCGAAGATACCGAACTGAAAATCGTCGAACGCGATATCGAGATGGCGCGCAAAACCGGCGTGCATGTGCACTTCCAGCATGTCAGCACTGCGATTTCTTTCGACGCGATTCGCAAGGCCAAAGCTGAAGGCTTACCGATCACGTGCGAAACTGCACCGCACTACGTTGCGTTGTGCGATGAAGCATTGCTGAAATACGGCACTCTCGCCAAGATGAATCCGCCGTTGCGCTCCGAAGAGGATCGCAAGGCAACCATCGCAGCCGTAGCTGACGGCACCGTCGATCTGCTGGCCACCGACCATGCACCGCATACCATGGAAGAGAAGGACCTTGGTTTCCTCGATGCTCCGAACGGCATCATTGGTCTTGAATGCGCGTATGGCGTATGCCACAAGATTCTTGTGGACGGTGGCTTTATCTCCGACGAACGCCTGATTGAACTCATGTCGACTGCGCCAGCCGAACTTATGGGCCACAGCAAGGCCGACGTCACAGCGTTGCTTGACGAATACGCAGACGCCGTCCCCGGAGACGACGACACCAAACGCGTGCTGGACCTCGTCAAGGTTCCTGCAGAAGACCGCGCGGATCTGGTGGTGCTCAACACCGACGAGGCATGGACCGTGAATCCTGAACGATTCCATTCCTCGGCTCGTAACACCCCGTTTGGTGGATGGCAGGTCACCGGCCGTCCGCTCGCCACCATCATCGGCTCGAAACTAGTCTTCAGCCGTATCAACAAGGAGGATTGATGGATCGCCTGATCGAAGCAATCGAAGCCAAGCAGAATCCGAGCGTTGTGGGACTTGACCCGACCGAAGCGCTCGTGCCAGCGCAAATCGTGGCCGGCTTTGCCGAGGAAATCAGCGAACAGGTTGAAGATCCGGCGGAAGCGCCGTCCATGCAGCTTTCCGTGGCCTTCTTCGAATTCAACCGCGCCATCATCGACGCCGTCGCAGACATCGTGCCTGCGGTCAAACCGCAGATCGCCATGTATGAGACGCTCGGTCCGGCAGGCATCGACGCCTACACCATGACCTGCGAATACGCCAAGCAGCAGGGCCTGTACGTGCTCGGCGACGTCAAGCGCGGAGACATCGGCTCTACCGCGGCTGCATATGCTCATCACCTCAGCGGTATAGGATTGGACGACACCGCCTATGATCCATGGCATGAGGATGCGGTGACCGTGAACCCATACCTCGGCACCGATGGCATCACACCGTTCGTCGACGCCGCCACCGCCAACGACAAAGACATTTTCGTGCTTGTACGCACCTCCAATCCGTCTAGCAGTGAACTGCAGGAACTTGAACTCGCCTCCGGTGAACGCGTATACGAGCATGTCGCCGATCTGGTGGAAGGCTGGGGCGCCGAAACCATCGGCAAGAACGGCTATTCACGTGTAGGCGCAGTGGTCGGAGCCACGCACCCAGAGGAAGGCAAGGCATTGCGCGCACGCATGCCGCACACGTTCTTCCTTGTACCGGGATACGGCGCTCAAGGCGGCACCGCGCAAGGTGTGGCCGGCATGTTCGACCGTGACGGCATGGGTGCGCTTGTCAACTCGTCACGTGGCGTTATCGGTGCATGGAAAAAGTCCGGCAAGTATTCTGAATCCATGAGCGCCGACGATGCTCTGGATCTGGTTGCGGAATCAGCCCGTGAGGCAGCCAAAGATATGCGTGACAATCTGCGTGCGGTCTTGCCGTAACCTGCCGACTGGCCAACTGTTCAATCTGAAAGAAAAACAACCACCAAACCATCGAACGTAACAGAGAGGGAGTTCATGACCACCGCAACAACGTTCGTTCCGACCGTTGCCGAAGCGACTGCGGCAGGCTTTTTCCCGAGCCGGCATGAAGTCGAGGTCGTTGACAATCAGGAACTGACTGACGGCGTGTACCGTTTGACGTTCCGTGACGAATACATCGCCAGCCATGCAAAGCCGGCACAATTCGTTGACGTATATTCCAACGATCCAAGCAAGCTGATGCCGCGTCCGTTCGGCGTTTGCGAAACCAACGGCGACGAAGTCAGCCTCATGTTCGCCGTGGTAGGCAAGGGCACCGCAGAATTTGCCGGATTGAAAGCTGGGGACACCATTCGTGTGATGGGCCCGCTCGGCAATTCGTTCAAGACCAAGGAGCCCGCCAATTATGTGCTCGTGGCAGGAGGTCTTGGCGTGCCTCCGCTCGTGCATGCGGCACAGCATATCGCCGGCGTCGAGGCGCGGTCAGCACCGCGGTGTTCGGCTACCGCAACGTGCGTTTCGGCGACGAATATGCGGGCAAGTATGCCGACAAGGTGTACAGCATCGACGAGAGCGAAGGCAACGTGATCACCTTGCTTGACCGCATCGAAGGCGAGTTGATGGATTCGGGACTCAAGCCGGTGATTCTGACCTGCGGTCCTCTGCCGATGATGAGGCCGTCGCCGCATGGGCCGTGAAGCGTGACATGGCGTGCCAGCTGAGCTTGGAACAGCGCATGGGCTGTGGCTATGGCACTTGCGTGCTGTGTACGGTCGACACGTTGGACGGACGTTTGAAGGTCTGCTCCGATGGTCCGGTCTTTACTCGCGAACGTTTGGGATGGGGTGAATGAGATGATCGACGATACCCAGCATGAGAACCTGTACGGTTCGTACGAGTGGAAGCATCCCACGCAGGTGGCGGGCGTGCCGTGGAAGAATCCGGTCGCCACGGCTTCCGGCACCTTCCAGTATGCGGCGGTCCGCTGGTTCTACGACGTGAGCCAACTGGGCGCGGTCACCACCAAGGGCGTCTCCCCGGTGCCATGGGAAGGCAATCCCGGCATTCGTACCGCTGAAGGCCCATCCAGCAACATCAACGCGGTCGGCCTGCAGAACCCGGGTGTGGACCATTATTTGGAAGACGACCTGCCCAAGCTCAAGGCCATCAACGCCACGGTCATCGCCAATGTGGCCGGTCACTGCGACGACGACTATGTCGAAGTCGTGTCCAAGCTGAACGATTCTCCGGCAGACATGCTGGAAATCAACGTGAGCTGCCCGAACGTGTCCGCCGGAGGTATGAGCGTCGGCACTGATCCGGTGGCGTTGAGCCGTCTGATCACCCGCCTGCGCAAGCTCACCGACAAGAAGATGATTGTCAAGCTCACGCCGAACGTCACCGACATCACCGTGCCTGCCCGCGCGGCCGTGGAAAGCGGCGCCGACGCGCTGAGCATGATCAACACACTGCTCGGCATGCGCATCAACATTCGCACTGGAGAACCGATCATCGACCATGTGACCGGCGGCGTTTCCGGACCGGCCGTGCTGCCGATGGGACTCGTGGCCGTGTGGAAGACCCGCTCCGCATTACCGAACACTCCGATCATCGGCATCGGCGGCATCGATTCCGGTGAGAAGGCGCTTGAATACCTGTATGCCGGAGCGAACGCCGTGGAAGTCGGTGCGGCCGCACTGTTCGAACCGACCGCGCCATTGCGTGTGGCCCGCGAGCTCGACGAGCTGCTCGACGCACGTCCCGAACTCGCAGACAAGCTCGCCAAGGGCGAAACTTGGCGTTGACCTCGATCATTCATCAAAGGAGCATGACATGACTGAATCCCTCGACCACCGTTTTACCAAGTTCCTGCTGGAAGCGCAGGCGCTGAAATTCGGCGAGTTCACGCTGAAGTCCGGTCGTAAGTCGCCGTATTTCATCAATGCGGGCGCATTCAACGACGGACGTAAGATCGCCACGCTCGGCGCATTCTATGCGGAGAAGATCGCGGCGGAAATCGAAGCAGGCAATCTGCCGAACGACATCGACACCATTTTCGGTCCTGCCTACAAGGGCATTCCGCTGGGCGTCTCCACCGCGATCGCTCTGACTTCCGGCCACGGTATGGAAGTCGGCTACACCTTCGACCGCAAGGAGAAGAAGGATCATGGCGACGGCGGCATGATGGTCGGCACCCAGCTGACCGACGGCATGAAGGTACTGCTCGTCGACGATGTGATGACCGCAGGCACCGCAGTACGCGAGGTCATTCCCAAGCTCAAGGCCGAAGCGGATGTGGAGGTCGTCGGCTTGGTGCTTTCCGTGGATCGTATGGAAAAGACCAAGGATTCCGACACGTCCGCGGTGAAGGCCGTCGAAGCAGAGTTCGGCTTCCCGGTATTCGCCATTGCCAACGTGCGCGAGATCTTCGAGGCCGGCCAGCATATCGAAACCGCTGACGGCACCGCGTATGTGACCGACGAGATCAAGGCCGCTGCCGACGCTTATCTGGAGCAGTATGGTGCCTGAATTCTATAGGCGGGTCCTATAGTTGACATATGAAAAGTGCCTCACACCAATCGAAAGCATCGGTGCGAGGCACTTTTCAATCTCATATCAGAGTGCATCCAGTTGATGAGTGCATTCAGTCGATCAGGTTGTATCCATGGTCGGCCACCACCGACTTGAGCTTCTCCAAATAGTTTTCCGCGGCCTTCGACAGCTTCGTACGCTCGTTCGTGATCCAGCCGACCAGCATGGTCTCATCGGTGTCAAGCGGCACGGTCACGATTTTCTCATTGTTGAGATCGCCGTTGTCGATGCCGGTGCACACGGTGTAGCCGTTCAGACCGATGATGAAGTTCAGAATCGTCGCACGGTCGGTCACGTTGATCTGCTTGGGGGAGTATTCCGGACAGACCGCCTCTTCGGCGAAGAAGAAGCTGCCCTCCTCGCCCTGCTCGTACTGGATGAACGGGAACGGCTTCAAGTCGTCCATCGTGACTTTCTTCTTGCCGGCCAGTGGATTGTTGCGTGAAATGAACACATGCAACGGAGCACGGAACAGTGGATGGAATTCCAAATGCTTTTCGCGCAACATCTTGCCAATCACGTCTTTGTTGAAATCGGACAGGTAGATGATGCCGATTTCGGAAAGCATGTTCGCCACTTGGTTGATGATGTCTTTGGTGCGCGTCTCACGAATGGTGAACTCGTATTCGTCGGATTTGATGGAGTTGATCATTTCCACGAACGCTTCGACGGCGAACATGTAATGCTGTGTGGACACGGAGCACAGCTGCTTGCGTGGCTTCGCGTTCTTGTAACGTTCTTCGAGCAGCGACGCCTGATCGAGCACCTGGCGCGCGTAGGTGAGGAATTCCGCTCCGTCCACGGTCAAGGCGATGCCTTGCGACGAGCGGGTGAAGATCTCGATGCCAAGCTCGTTCTCGAGTTCCTTCACAGACGAGCTCAACGCGGGCTGTGACACGTACAGCTCGTGCGAGGCTTCGTTCATGGAACCGCATTCCACGATTTTCACAATATATTTCAGCTGAAGAAGAGTCATAAATTCAGGTTAGAGCCATGTACTGACCGTGGGGGAGTGCTTATACCCTCTTGTCTGGATAGTGGACTGCCGATCGCGCAGATCAAGGACGTGAAAAAACCAATTGCAGCTTGACGAGGATCGCACACAGTTGGAAACCCCACAAACCGTGCTCGACAAAACCGGTCAGGTGTTCGCCCAATGGGAGCGGACCGGCTTGACGGGTCAGGCCCACAAGCAAAAGAGTTGCCCCTATCGGAGTGCTCCATATCGGCATAAGCGACAAAAAGGGATTGCCCGGCTTTCTACACACCAGACAATCCCGTTCGTCACAACCTACTACAGTTCGGTCTACTGGTACAGATGGCCGCCCTGCTCGCGGAAGCGCTCGCTCATCTCTTGCATGCCGGCAGCGATGGTTTGCGCGTCGGCGACGAGCTTCTCCTGTGCTTCGGCATTACCGAATTTTTTGCGGATGTTTTGGCTGATGGCCATGGAGCAGAACTTCGGACCGCACATCGAACAGAAATGCGCCATCTTCGCAGGCTCGGCCGGCAAAGTATCATCATGGAACGCGATGGCGGTGTCCGGATCGTAGCTCAGGTTGAACTGGTCAAGCCAACGGAATTCGAAACGTGCCTTGCTCATGGCATTGTCGCGGTCGATGGCATGCGGATGATGCTTGGCGATATCAGCCGCATGGCAGGCGATCTTGTATGCGATCACACCTTGCTTCACATCGTCCTTATTCGGCAGCCCAAGATGTTCCTTCGGCGTCACATAACACAGCATGGCAGTGCCATAGCGGGCGATTTCCACACCGCCGATCGCCGACGTGATGTGGTCGTAGCCGGGAGCGGTGTCGGTGGTGAGCGGTCCAAGCGTATAGAACGGCGCGTCCTTGCAGATCGCCTTTTCCATCTCGATGTTCATGCGCACGGTGTCGAACGGAATATGGCCGGGTCCTTCGATCATCACCTGCACGTCGTGTTCCCATGCGCGCTGCGTAAGCTCGCCCAAAGTCATCAGTTCGGCGAACTGTGCCGCATCGTTCGCATCGGCAAGCGATCCCGGACGAAGTCCATCACCCAGTGAGAATGCGACATCGTACTTGGCGAAGATCTCACACAACTCATCGAAATGCGTATACAGGAAGCTTTCCTGATGATGCTGCAAACACCATTCGGCCATGATCGAACCGCCACGCGAAACGATGCCCGTCATACGATTCGCCGTCAACGGCACGAAACGCAGCAGCACACCGGCGTGAATCGTCATGTAATCCACGCCTTGCTCGCACTGTTCGATCACTGTGTCGCGGAACAGTTCCCAGCTGAGCTTGGACGCATCATCCTCCACCTTTTCGAGCGCCTGATACATTGGCACGGTGCCGATCGGCACGGGGGGAGTTGCGCAGAATCCATTCACGAGTGGTGTGAATGTCGTTGCCGGTAGACAGATCCATCACAGTGTCGGCACCCCACTTGGTGGCCCACGTGAGCTTCTCCACCTCCTCGTCAATAGACGAAGTGACCGCCGAATTGCCCATATTGGCGTTGAGCTTGGTGAGGAACTTCGAGCCGATGATCATGGGTTCAGCTTCGGGATGGTTGATATTGCAAGGCATGACCGCACGCCCTGCGGCCAGTTCGCTGCGTACCAATTCCACGCTGCAATGCTCGCGCTCCGCCACATAGCGCATTTCCGGCGTGATGATGTTGTGGCGCGCGTACCACATTTGCGTCACCGGATGATCCTTGGCCTTCATCGGCTTATGCTGGCGACCACGCCATTCCTTGGAAGCCTTGCCACGTTTGATGGCGCGTTTGCCGTCATCTTCCAAATTGCGGCGACGTCCTTCATATTCTTCGACGTCTCCACGGTCAAGAATCCAGTCCAAACGTAGGGGAGCGAGACCCTCCTTCGGATCGCATTTCGGACCTTCGGTGTTGTAATCCTTGAATGGTGCGTTCGGTCCGACGCCAGGAGTGTCAGACAGTTTGATTTCAGTGTACGGCACTTGCAGATCGTAGGAACCGAATTCGTTTTCGAAATGCACCGGCGTGGTTTTGCGAATATGTGCTTTGTCTCGCTGCTTGGAATCGCGTGCGGCAATGTCGACGCGCTGTTGCTTGGCAAGCTTGGAGGCGGCCTTGGCTTCCTTCGCATTGGTGAACTTCTTTTCGCCGGATGCGCCGTCGGCTGTGTTGTCAGTGTTGATTTCCGCTGTTTTCTGGGCTTTCACGCGCGGCGCGTACCCGTGCTTCGTGTCGCCACGTACGGCTTTCCAGCGCGCTACCATATTGCGGGTTGCAGCTTCCGGATCATCGGCTCCTGCAATCGCGGACACCACGAACCAGCCTGCCGCCTTTGAATGCGCCAGCATCTCCATATCATCTGCGGTCACGCCACCGCCTACCACTACCGGAAAACCACTGGCTGAACAAATGGTGTTGATCTGCTCTTCGTCAAGCGTGCGACCGGAACCGTCATTGCCGCCTACGGACGCTTCCGGCTTGGTGACGGAAACATGCAGTGGTGCCGCACCGATATAGTCGATGCAGCCGTCGGGCAATTCGTTGATGAGTTTGACCAGGCTTTCCGTTTCGGCGGACAAGCCCACGATGGCATCTTCGCCAAGCAGTGCACGGGCTTCGCGCGGTTCCATATCGGTCTGTCCGATGTGCACGCCGTCAACCTTGATGCCTTTGCTGCGGGCCTGCCAGACCACGTCCACACGGTCGTCGATCACGAATGCCACGGAATCCGACTTATTGTTGTCTTCGATGATTTGCGCGATATCACGCGCCATGTCGGTGAGATCCTTCGCGTCAGCGTCTTTGACGCGCAGTTGGATGAAGCTTGCGCCCCCGCGCAATGCGTCATCGATGACGTCGGTGATCGGTCGGCCTTTGCAATCCTGTGGTCCTACCACAAAATAGGCGCTCAGGTCGAAGCTGTCTCGCATCGACGCATATGGATAATTGCTCATGATTCCCCCTTGATTATGATGTTTTGGGTTGGGAAAACTTGATTTCGCAGGCAATGGGTATGCTGACGCGCCCGTATGCTCGGTTATACGGGATAGAAAACGGAATTACGATTGATGATTGCGCGATGCAGACTGTTTGGTCGACGCATCTGCTGCGCAGACTTTTGCGGATGCCAATTGACGCTGGCAATGCGTGTGCGCTACGACACTCATTCTTCGCTCCCTACGTTGGTGCTAACCAACAGGTTCAAAGGGTCAGGCATTCGCCTATCTCAGCTCCGTTGGGGAGCCCCCCTGCTTTACGTGTTGGCTATGAATCTACGCCCTGCACTGGACGTAACTTTCATCGAAGTCCACAGGAGAGTTAGGCCAGCCGTCACTTTCGCATGTATCGCCTCCATCCGCGTCACGCCTCCGCCGCGCAACTCACAGCAAACTCTCCTTGCAGGCTAATCTATACTTCAGTTCAATGCATTGCGTGTGAAAGAGGTCGACTACATGTTGGAAACGGAACGGCTGACATTGAGGGCTTGGGCGGAAACAGATGCGGAAAGCTTGTACTCCTATGCGAAAGATCCGGATATCGGGCCTATCGCGGGCTGGCCCGCACACCGATCGAAAGAAGAAAGTCTCAATACGATTCGTCATGTGCTCAATGGCAAGGAATGCTACGCGATTTGCGAGCGCGGCAGCAATAACCCCATTGGTTCGATTGAGTTAAAGCTTAATGGTCATACGGATATGACGGATCGTGATGATGAGTGTGAGTTGGGTTACTGGCTGGGCAAGCCTTTCTGGGGGAGGGGTTATATGCCGGAGGCAGCCAAGGAGGTTATCCGTCATGGTTTTGTTGATCTTGGTATGAGTGCGATTTGGTGCGGCTATTATGACGGCAATCTGAAGTCGAAGCGGGTGCAGGAGAAGGTTGGTTTTGTCTATCATCACACGTGTGATGAGGTGCCGGTGCCTCTTATGCACGAGGTGCGTGTCGGGCACGTGAATGTTCTTACCAAATCACGCTGGCAAAATTTAGCTGCCTGCTGATTGTGCTAGAAGCTAACCTAGAATGCTTTGGAAGGGTCTTGGTGGGCTTCGAACGGATGCTGGTCAAGACCCTTTAGAGCTTCATGATGTTTTCCTCGATGCGACGGATGACGTCAATGAAAGCTTCATCGTTGTGCCCGGTTGGATCTGGCAGATTCCAATTATCGTCGAAAGCCTTGCCGATATAGGGACATCCCACGTCGCAGCCCATGGAGATCGCGGTGTCAGGTTTTGGAATATCCGAAATCAGCTTGGAGTATTGCGTTTTCTCCATGTCGATGCCGTAAAGCTCTTTCATGAGTCGTACGGCATCCTGATTGATCTGCGGCTTGGTTTCCACACCTGCGGAATAAAAATCACAATCGGTTCCGCGTAGATGCTTTCCCAACGCTTCGGCAATCTGGCTGCGGCATGAATTATGCATGCAAATAAAAGCCACTTTTCTCATAGCTTTCCCTGTCTGCGATGTTATGATTTCACGATTGCTGTCCCGTATTATACGTTTCGCCCAATGCTCCGCGTTCACATCATCGAATAACACAATGCCCGGTACGACCATGTCATAAGCTGGTCGTACCGGGCATTGGCTTGGATTATTCGCCCCAGACTTCTTCGGCGATGGACCTTACGAGTGCGATCTTGGCCCACTGCTGCTCCTCAGTGAGCTTGTTGCCTTCCTCAGTGGAGGCAAAACCGCACTGGGTGGACAGGCATAAGCGGTCGAGCGGCACATGCTGGGCCGCTTCGGAGATGCGAGCCTTAATCACTTCCGGATCTTCAAGTTCCGGTCTCTTGGAGGTGACGAGGCCAAGCACAACCTGCTTATCGCCGGAAACCTCAGCCAGTGGCGCGAAGTCACCGGAACGGTCGTCGTCGAACTCCAGATAGTAGGCGTCCACGTTCTCTTCGCCGAACAGCTTGGCTGCGACCGGAGCATAACCGCCGGACGACAGCCACGTGGAATGGAAATTACCACGGCAGATATGGGTGTTGATCACCAAATCATCAGGCTGGTCTGCGATCACTGCGTTGATCACGTCAAGATTCTCCTGCTGCAGGCGGGCCGCATCCTCATCGCTCCAGCCGAGACGCTCACGCACGCTCTTGTCGCACAGGCGAGTCCAAGTGCAGTCATCGAACTGCACGTTACGGCAGCCGGCGGCATACAGGTCGGCAATGACCTGACGGTATGCGGCCACGATATCCGCGGTCAGCTCGTCGTCATCTTTGTAGAACTCGTCGTACGGGTAGGCGTTCTTGTTGCCGGTAAGCACGAAACGGGTCTGCGCTGGGGAAGGCATGGTCTGGCGAGCAACGGTATTGTCATCTTCAAACTGCTTGACGAACTTGAAATGCTCCACGAACGGATGATCGTGTCCGTCGAGCTTGCCGGTCACCGTGGCAGTGTCGGCGGGAGTGACCTCGTCATGGAAGGCAACGCGATGGGCGGCTGCGACATGGTCCACGCCGTTGAAGCCCCACATGAAATCGAAATGCCACCAGCCGCGACGGAATTCACCATCGGTGATGACATGCAGACCGGCGGCCTTCTGCTTGGCAACCAGATCAGTGATCAGCCTGTCTTCGACAGCTTTCAATCCAGCGGCATCAATAATACCTGCAGCATAATCTGCACGAGCCTGCTTGAGTTCGTCCGGACGCAGATAAGAACCGACCACATCGGCGCGGAACGGCGCATTCTTGGAATATGTCATGATTCTCCTTCGACTATTGACTTGCAATTAACAATCACAACGACAAAACCAACAATATGCTATCCCACCACCCACGAACGAGGCACATTCCATCCGCCTGGTTGACAACGTACTTCCGTCCATCCGCAGAGTTTCCAATGCTGGAATAAATGGGGGTAAATGACACTGCATGGCGTTCCGATATTGGCAGACGCGCGGCCGATGATTGTGCAAAGAATCGCGAAAGGCATGCGGAATCACGACATGAGTTGCGTTGTGTTCGTATATAATCGCAACGGACATGAACGACTGCAAGGAGGCTGCCATGACTGTGCCGCAACGAGTGCTTGACACTATGAATTCCGGACTGATCTACACCTGCGATGACGAAGAGATGATCAAAGCACAGAAGGAACAGATGGAACTGCTATACGACTTCAATGCAACCCGCCCCAGTCAAATGACGCAACGCAACGAAATCGCACGCCAACTGCTTGGCGAATTCGGCGAGGACGCTTATATCGAACCGCCGTTACATGCCAATTGGGGATGCAACACGTATTTCAGTGCGCACGCCTACGCCAATTTCAACCTTACGTTAGTTGATGATGGTGAAGTGCATATCGGCGAACATACCATGATCGGCCCGAACTGCACTATCATTACCACCGGCCATCCGATTCGTCCTGACCTGCGCGAGAAGGTCACACAGTATTCTCTGCCGGTCACCATCGGCCGTAATGTGTGGTTGGGCGCCAACGTTACCGTGCTTCCCGGCGTCACCATTGGCGACAATTCGGTGATTGGCGCATGCTCGCTGGTTACCAAAGATATTCCCGCCAATATGGTCGCATTCGGACAGCCATGCAAGGTGTATCGCGAAATCGGCGAACATGATGACGTCTACTATTGGCGTGACCGCATGATCAACCCACCCTATGACCAGAAGCAGTAAAACAAATCACTATCGACCAACCGTTCAAACAGGTCGAATCATCGTGGACTAGTCGTTATGACAGATCCACGATCCCATAATTTGCGACTGTCAAGCGAAATACCGGGCGCACCATTGCTCCACCACACGGGCAAGGTGCGCCTTCTTTGAAAACTCAGTCCTGGTTGCTCCAATCAATCATGCTTCCCACCATAACGTGCGAAACGTAACGCACGCATGTCCGCGGTAGATATTTAGATAATTATCTAAATAAGAAAATGTGTGAACATTGCGAAGCGAAGGAGGAATGTATGGCAGGGGAGGGATTCAAAGCGCTCTCCGATCCCACGCGACGGCGCATTTTGGAATTGCTGCGCGAACGTGACATGACGGCTGGTGAACTTGCGGAACAATTCAACATGAGCAAACCGTCGATCAGCCACCATCTGACCACGTTGAAAACCGCGGGACTGGTAACCGACGAACGGCACGGGCAGAACATCATCTACAGTCTCAACACCACGGTGATGCAGGATCTGATCGGATGGTTCATGGGATTCATGGACGGCGATGGAAACGTCAATCAAGCGAATGATCAAACAGACAGTAAATAAAGGAGGGTCTTATGCGCGGAAACAACTTGAACGATTTAAAAAACAACATCAACCATGCCGAAGACAAGAACAAGACTGATTCGGGGGAGAAGATCGCTCCGATCGGACGCAATCTGTGCATTGCGCTTGTTGCACTGTGTGTAGTCAACATCATCGCACATCTTGCCTGCTATAGTCGGCTTCCCGAAAACGTGCCGATTCATTGGGGTGCCGATGGTTCGGTCAATGGTTATGGCCCGCGTGCCGTAACGTTGATTCTTGATGTATTGCCGTTGCTGTGCTTGGGACTTTTCCTCGTCATCCCGAAGATGGACCCCAAGGGAGAAAACTACATGAGGCCAGCGGACTGTATCGTGGATTCGTCATCGCGTTCACACTCATCATGTGCGGTGTCACATGGTTCACTGAAGCCACCGCATTCGGTGTAATCCCCAGCTACCGGCGGTCCCGTTGGGCTTATTGTCAGCGTGGTATTGGGCGCGCTGTTCGTCGGCTTAGGCAATTACCTTCCGCGCATGCGCCAGAATTACACTTTCGGCATCAGAACGCCTTGGGCTCTGGTCGACGAGAACAATTGGAAGCGTACGCAGCGTGTGGGTGGCATCTCTTTCATGGTGTTGGGAGTGCTGTTGATTGTGGCGGGTGTTGTCAGCTCTGTCGTGCCTGTGGGCGACATGCTCATGGTCGCAATTATTGTGACGATAGCGGTTGGTGCAGCGCTCGTTCCTTATGTATACAGCTACCTGTTGTTCCGCCGCAGTCGCGGTTCGCGGCAAAACTGAAGTAACGTCATAGCGACGCTAGATACCGTCGCCTTGACACAGAACACAAATCAACGTTGACAAACGCCGTTGGCAATCTGGGAAAGTTTAATGAACGGACTCAGGAGAACCAATTGCAAACAGTGAAGGAATCGAATCTGAATTTCTTCAGTCCAACAATCGGGGTGCGGTTCACATGCGTGCGATCCGCACCCTTTGTTAATTCAAGTGTTCGTTTTGAAAAAGTCAGAAATCCATGCCCAAAGATTTCAGATCGCGGCGAGCCTGACCGGCGTTAGTGAAGCGGAACGCGTGCATGCCCACGGCCTGTGCGCCAGTGACGTTCTTCGCGGTGTCGTCGAAGAACACGCTGGATTCCGGCCTGAGATTGAAACGGCTCAGCGCCAGTTCGTAGATGTCGGCATTCGGCTTGTGCATCTTCTCTACGCCGGACACCACCGTGCCCTGCAGCAGCTCGCCGAGCTGCGGGAAACGTTCGAATGCGAAATGGAACGTCTCATGCGACCAATTCGTCAACCCCCACACGCCGTAGCCTGCAGCCTTCAAATCACGAAGCAGCTGTTCCATATCCGGAATCATGCGGGGGAGCGCATCGCCGTAACGTTCGATGTAATCGCGGAAAATCTCGGCGATCTCTTCGCCCTGTTCACGTACCACGTCGGGATAAATGGCTTCGAAATCCTCGCCATGGTCCATGCGATCCTCATAATCGTAGAAGCCGCACGGATCATTATCCGCGCAAATACGGTCTACAACCACTTGGGGGTACCTGCCTTCAAGGCATGCGCGCGTCTGCCAGTCGATAAGCACGCCGCAAAAATCAAAGACCACATCGGTGACGTTGGCACTGGGGGAGGTCATGAAAATCCTTCCTGCAAAATACGGATTGGCAACGTTAGTGTAGCGCAAAGCCACCGATGTTGGGGCTGGTGTTCGGTAAATTTGTTTTGCAATTAAAGTAATTGCAAAAATGCCGGCTGAATGCCGCCGATAATATCGCTCGCGATGATCGGATGGCCGATTTCCCCGAAATGCTGCTTTTTGGAATGCCCATAGATCTGCGGACGATGCCATCCACGCTGTTCGGATCGCGATGCGATCGAGCCCGCAAGACCATGTATGTAGGCTCCGGCCGCCACGACTTCGGGAACTAATGCCGGATCCTCGGCAAGCATGTCGTCCTGTTGCGCGAGCAGGGCGCCCAACATGCCGGCAAGCACATCGCCCGATCCTGCGGTGGACATCCACGCCGGCGCGCGTCCGGAAAGAATCACCGCTCGTTGCCTTCGCCGTCCCGGTGCCGACCACCATGGTCACCGCGCCCTTCAACAATACGGTCGCGCCGGTCAGCTCATGGACCCTGCGGGCGCAGGCGAGCGGCTGCGAGCGCACTTTGTCGACGCTGGCTTCGTTTCCGTCTAGCCGAGTAACATGCGGGCCAGCTCCCCGACGTGCGGGGTGACAACCACTTGAGCCGGCACTTTGCCTGGCAGCAGGTCCAAAGCTCCGGCGTCTACCACGATCGGCGGCATGCCCAGGGCGCTTTCATTCCTGGCGTCGTCATTGGAGTCGGTTTTTTCCTGCAGTGCGTAATGCTTCAACAACGCGGTTATGGTTTCGCGTTGAATGTCGGTGTCGGCGGCTTCGTCGTCACCCGTGGGAACGCCGGAACCAACCACCCATGATTGGACGCGGCCCTTGCCGATCACCGCCTCGGGCAACGAGGAAAGCACCATGTCCTGCGCTCGTTGCGGGCCGAGATAGCGCACCATGCCAGTGTTGGCGCGCGCCGCCGCCGTGGCCGACAATACGGCTGCACCGGGGTAACGGGCGGAGCCGGTCACCAATCCGACCACTCCACGCGAATACTTGCCGTCCGAAAGTTGCGGAAGGCGAATCGAATCCGTTACGAAATCGCCGTCCGTCATTTCGGCCGCGGGGACGCAATCATCAATGTCGAAACCGAAATCGACCAAAGTGAGGCGGCCGCATGCGTATGAGGCGGGTGGCACCATCGCGCACGGCTTCATCGCGCCGAATGTTACCGTAACATCAGCAGGAATGTACGGTCCTGGAAGCGAACCGTCATTTACGCCAACGCCGGACGGCGTGTCGATCGCCACGACGAGCGGCAGGGCGGAGGAAGGCTCGTTGTTCGGCAGGGCGGGCCTGTCGGGAAGTTCGCCATCGAATCCCAAGGAGGAAGCGATGGCGCCTGCGATGCCACGCAATGCGCCGCTTACGCCGATTCCGGTCATCGCGTCGATGATCACATGGGAGCCCTGAACGTATTCAACGGCGGCCTGCAGTCGTTCTCCGGCCTCTCCCGCGGAAAAACCCGTGGTGCATCCTGGGATTTCGGCGGCGGGATCAAGTACGAGAACACGGCCTCCGGCATGCACGAACGCGCCGAACGCCTCCTCGTGCAGGGAACGTCCCACGGCGATCGCGGTGACATGCGCGCCTTCGTTCGCCAGTTCCGCGCCGGCGTATAGACCGTCGCCGCCATTATCTCCCGCCCCTACAAGGAGGGCTACCCGCGCGTCCTCGACGGCGAGGTCCTCATCATCGAGCAGTGTCATGGTCACATGGGCCGCAGCCGAGGCGGCCATGCGCATCAGCGGCACGCCGTCGTCAAGCAGCGGGCGTTCCATCTCGCGCACGGTATCGGAATCGTAAGCGCTGTACAGCAGTGTTTGCAAACGGTCGGCGTCGTCGGCGATGTCCATAACGTTCCCTTCCTCGTCGTCTATGAGCAACAATCCCTACTGTAGTCGTAATATTGGGAGTCAAGGATTTTTCGGCGTGGAATGGAGACCAAAATGGCATATATCGAAATGCAGCATAGTTACAAGCGTTACCAAATGGGTTCCACCACCATCACCGCGAACGATGATGTGAGCTTCGGCATCGAAAAAGGCGAACTGGCCATCATTCTGGGCGCGTCGGGCGCGGGCAAGTCGACGGTGCTCAACATTTTGGGTGGCATGGACACGAATTCAGAAGGCAGCGTGGTCATCGACGGACGCGACATTTCCAACTATTCCCCGAAACAGCTGACGGCTTATCGCAGGACGGACATCGGTTTCGTGTTCCAGTTCTACAATCTTGTGGCGAATTTGACCGCGAAGGAAAACGTCGAGCTCGCCTCGCAGATCGTTTCCGATGCTCAGGATGCCGTCAAAGTGTTGGAAGACGTCGGTCTCGGCGATCGTGTCGACAATTTTCCCGCGCAGCTTTCCGGCGGTGAACAGCAGCGTGTGGCCATCGCCCGAGCTGTGGCGAAGAATCCGAAGATCCTGCTGTGCGACGAGCCGACCGGCGCGTTGGACTACAACACCGGCAAGCAGGTCCTGCAGATTCTGCAGGACATGAGCCGTAAGAAAGGCGCCACCGTGGTGATCGTGACCCATAATTCCGCGATCGCGCCGATCGCGGACCGTGTGATCCGCATGCATGATGGCAAGGTCACCGCCGTCGACGTCAACGAGCATCCGATGGACATCGCGGAACTCGAATGGTGATGTCGCGACACGCTGTGCGACACTCGATTTGCGAAGACAAAGGATTTGTGTAATATATGTGACTTGTGCACGGAAGCAATTCCGTACAGGAAGCACATTCCTGCGTAGCTCAGTTGGCAGAGCATCCGACTGTTAATCGGACGGTCACTGGTTCAAGCCCAGTCGCAGGAGCGCGTTTTTTAGGTTTTTCCTGATTTTCGTCGGGGAGAAGCTTAGAACAGGAGAATATTCCTGCGTAG
>ENA-OQDM01000032-OQDM01000032.1-human-gut-metagenome-genome-assembly--contig:-NODE-32-length-85206-cov-2.967571_pt1 | contig 85206 bp, 79 predicted proteins | sample MGYA00242772_ERZ504605 | MGnify/ENA primary metagenome ERZ504605 (study PRJEB26092, sample SAMD00036348) | human gut metagenome | host: Homo sapiens | study: EMG produced TPA metagenomics assembly of... | reverse complement strand
TGCCTGATCCACCTTGTGATTCACATTGCCCCCTCTGCCGTTATTTTGCAGACCGGAAAATCCATAGCTGCATGAGATGTTGACAGTTGCTATATATCAGGTACAGATTTTCCAGTCGCAAAAGGCACATCATATTTACATAAAAGAAGCTGCAGACTCTGTTTTTCCACTGTCCTGCAGCTTCTTTGTGTTATTCCGTCCGACTATAGCTTCTGCTGTCTATCCTTCGTAAATCTGATCAAAAATCCCTCCATCTGAGAAATGTGTTTCCTGTGCCTTTTTCCATCCACCGAAATCATCAATGGTGACAAGATTGATGTTCAGGTCAAAGACATCGGAGTACTCTTTCAGGATATCCTGATTGGATGGGCGGTAATAATTATCCCCTGCAATCCACTGTGCTTCATCGGAATAGAGATAATTCAGATATTCCTCTGCCACATCCCTGGTGCCTCTTTTGTCTACGACTTTATCGACTACTGCTACAGACGGCTGTGCAAGGATGCTGATGCTTGGTGTTACGATCTCGTAGTCGTCCGGATAATCTTTTACGGAAAGATAGGCTTCATTTTCCCAGGCGATCAGTACATCACCCTGTCCGTTTTCCACGAAAGAGGTCGTTGCGCCTCTGGCTCCGGTGTCCAGGACAAGTACGTTTTTGTAAAGGTCTCCGATGAATTCTTTAATTTTGTCCTCGTCTCCGTTATATTTATCTTTTGCATAGGCCCAGCTGCCAGATAGTTCCATCTTGCTCCGCCGGAGGTTTTCGGGTTTGGTGTGATCACACCTACGTCTTTCTTTACCAGATCGTCCCAGTCTTTGATGTTCTTCGGATTTCCTTTTCTCACAAGAAATACAATAGTCGAAGTGTAGGGAGAGCTGTCCTCCGGAAATTCATCCACCCATCCGTCATCGATGAGTCCTGCATCCTGGATCGCATCCACATCATACTCCAGTGCCAGTGTTACCACATCTGCTTCCAGTCCGTTGGAAACCTCAAGTGCCTGCTTGCCGGAACCGCCATGGGACTGTGTGATCTCCACATCCTGGCCTGTTTTTTCCTTCCAGTGCTTCTGGAAGATTTTGTTGTACTGCTCGTAAAGCTCTCTGGTCGGATCATAAGATACATTGGTGATGCTGACACTGTCCGCCGCATAGGTGGTTACGCCTGTAAGGCTTCCAATTGTTGCTATTGCTGCAAGGACTGCTGCTGCTGATTTCCATCTTTTTTTCATAATACTTACCTCCTGTGTTTTACCTCGTGTTTTGTTGTTGGGGCTATTATAAACATGAGTAAGTCCATAAGAAAACTATTAGATTGGAAACCGTTTTCAGGAGTTTTCGAAAATATGGCTGTTTATGCTAGTTTCACAGATTTTTGTATTTGATCCCACCTGATATTATGTTGTTTTTGTTGATTTTTGCATCGTATTTTATTGTTCCCGGAGTATATGTGAAAACGTCATCAGTCTTGTAATTTCCGTGTTTTTCGGGAATTTTTCCAAAGTATATCTTGTTTTTGCGGGATGTTTTCCTTCATCTGTGAAATTTTGGGTCAGTGTCAGACGGATATTTACGATCGAAGCAGTGAACTTTCCTGAAACAGTTATCCACACTCACCCTGAAAAATCGCTCTTCCGGGCGGATGGTTTTCCACATATTCCACAGAAGTTATCCTCTGTTGTCTGTGCGATCCGATTTCGTCGCCTTCATCTCACAGATAAATATAATCATTCATCACCGGCTGAAGGCCATGGTCTTTCAGGGCGTTAAAGACTTCGTCCACGGATCTTCCGTCTGAGATTTCAAACTGATCGTCGCCTTTATCTTCGATATCATCCACATGGCTTCCGATTCCTGTGCTGACACCTGCAGAGATCTTGGTTGCTGCGATATTTACCAGATTGTCACGGACACGCTCGCACTCTCTGGTGGATACGGTAATACTTGCAAACGGCATAAACAGACGATACGCACAGACTACCTGCAAAAGCTGTGGTTCGTGGACATCCTTCGGGTTGATCCGGTCATTATTGATGATCGGACGAAGTCTCGGGCAGGAAAAAGCAATCTCTGCATGTGGATATTTTCTCTGCAGAAGATATGCGTGATATCCCGTTGCAAAAGCATCCTTGCGGAAATCATCCAGTCCCAGAAGTGCCGCAAAGCCAACACCTCGCATGCCGCCTTTCAGTGCACGCTCCTGCGTATTTAACCTGTATGGAAAAATCCTCTTATGACCTGCCAGATGCAGGGTTTCGTATTTATCGGAATTATAGGTTTCCTGGAAAACGGTTACATAATCTGCACCGCATTTGTGAAGATATGCGTACTCATCAGAATTCATCGGATACACCTCAAGACCGACTACCTTGAAATATTTTCGGGCGATCTCACAGGCCTTTCCGATATATTCTACATTAGATTTCGTTTTGCTCTCTCCGGTGAGGATCAGGATCTCCTGGAGTCCGGTTTCTGCAATGGCTGCCATTTCCTTCTCGATCTCGTCTGCATTCAGCTGTGCACGGCGGATCTTGTTGTGGCAGTTAAATCCACAGTAAATACAGTAGTTCTCACAGTAATTTGCAATGTAGATCGGTGTAAACATGCAGATACTGTTTCCGAAATGTTTCCTGGTCTCAATCCGTGCAGCCTGCGCGATTTCTTCCAGAAGTGGCAACGCTGCCGGCGAAAGCAGTGCTTTAAAATCCTCCGGTGTACGGTTATCATGTGCCAGTGCTCTTCGCACATCTGCCTCTGTGTACTTATCATAATCATATGCGTTCATTGCGGAAATAACCTGATCCATTACATCAGATTCTTCCAGTTGTTCCATATCCGGAAGGTACTTCATGTGATCGATACGGTTCTTTTTCATATCTTCCAGAATTTCCTCACTCATGATACTTTCATTAAAATGGCCGTCCTGCTGACCGGCCTGTACTGTTTCTGCCATTACTCTTATGTCTCTCCTCTCATATATTGCAGCAATACTCTGGTCCTCACTGCTGCATATCTGTAAACTCAATTTCGATTGAAACCAGACAATACCTGTGTTTCACTACACAGACAGCGCCTGTCCCCCCGCTTAGCATTCTGCGTTCAATCATTCATTTATCAATTTTACTCATGAAGAAATCCGGTCAGCGGTGAGGACGCGCTTGCACCTCTCTCCAGAGTTCTTCCCATGCCGGAAAGGTATGCGCTTCTTCCTGCCTCAATAGCTTTCTTAAATGCCTCTGCCATAACGCGGACATCTCCTGCTGTTGCAATAGCCGTATTTGCCATAACTGCTGCAGCACCCATTTCCATAGCCTCACAGGCCTGTGACGGGCGGCCGATTCCAGCGTCCACGATGATCGGAAGGTCAATCTCGTCGATAAGGATCTGAATGAATTCTTTTGTACAGATTCCCTTGTTGGAACCTATAGGAGAGCCAAGTGGCATTACACAGGCAGCTCCTGCGTTCACCAGATCTCTGGCTGCATTCAGATCCGGATACATGTACGGCATAACTACAAAGCCCTCTTTTGCAAGGATCTCTGTTGCCTTGATGGTCTCATAGTTATCCGGAAGAAGATATTTGGAGTCATGGACAACTTCGATCTTTACAAAATCTCCGCAGCCAAGCTCGCGGGAAAGCCTTGCAATGCGTACTGCTTCCTGAGCATTTCTGGCTCCTGATGTGTTCGGAAGAAGCGTAACATCCTTCGGCACATAGTCAAGAATATTGGCAAGTCCGCCTCATTTGCACGGCGCAGGGCAAGTGTTACGATCTGAGTTCCTGCTTTTTCGATACATGCTTTTACAAGCTCCAGAGAAAATTTTCCGGAACCAAGGATAAAACGGGAAGTAAACTCATGGCCTCCCAGGATCAGTTTGTCTTCATTTGTGTTTGCTGTTGTCATTTTTATGTCCACCTTTCTGTTATTTATCTGCATTGTATTTCAGCTGCAATAACTGCTCGTTCAATTTCAATCCTGCAGTTATCTGCGATTCTGCCCATCCCACAGCCGGATATTCCTGCCCATCTTCAGACTTCTGAACAGGAATTTCTGTATCCATTCTTATTCTTTCTGTCTCAGCAGCTTCCGCCGCCCATAAACTGCAGGATTTCCACAACGTCTCCGTCTTTCAGCACGGTCGTGTCGTAAGTCTCTCTCTTGATGATCTCTTCATTCAGTTCTACTACCACCTGCACCGGAACATACTTGCATGCTTCCAGATATTCAGTTACTGTCACCGGAGCTTCCAGGGTTCTGCTCTCACCGTTTACTGTGATCATGTTCTCTCCTTTCCGGAAATTTCGCCAAGTCAGAAGTAATTCGCAATCTCTTCCGGTCAATCGGATATTCGCGATCCGTAAAAAAAGAGTTCACAAAGAAATACACCCGCGGTGGTGCACCCCTTCATGAACTCTGTTCACTCTCAAAATTTCCCATGTTTAATTGTAAAATATTTCTCTGTAAATCCTGATCTTACGTATATTCAGTCGGATAAAACATCCGCATCCAATAAAAAAGGAGATACACCAAGGTATCTCCCGTAAATTCATCTTATACGTTCCTACGTTGGCATTATCCAAATCAGGTATAAGGGTCGAAGTTGAAGACTTCCTCTCAGCCTGCCGTCACAAGCTCCCCTGTTATTTACATGATTTAGTATAATTCCGATTCTGCTTCATGTCAAGAATAATAAATTTTGGTTTTATTTGGTTACTGTTCACTGGTAATATTCCGCGAGGTGTTTTTTGTGAGCGAAGGTCACAGAAAACCCGAGACATACCGCGCGAATTTATGCGATTAGCATAAATTCTGTGCATCGCGAAGCGTGTTGCTGAGAACGGAGTGAACAGTAACGTCTCCGGCGGGAGTGCAAAGAGCAATAAGCAGTGGAGGTTTGACAACGGGATAGGTGTGTGCTATATTGAAAAACAGAAAAGAAAAGAGCCAGCGGGAGCTTGTGTGACAGGCTGAGAGGAAGATAGATCTTCGACCGTACCTGATTTGGGTAATGCCAACGGAGGGATTGTGATTTGAGAGCGTGTCTCCGTGGAGTTTGCCATGGGATGCGCTCTTTTCGGATGCAGGAATGGAACTGGAATGGTCTGACAATGTGGGGATGTGAAAGTGACAGAGACTGCATGTGGAGCTTCTGCGAAAGAGCGGGCAGGAAGGGGAGCGCCTTAATGTCTGGCAGGAGAGTGATATTCCGGAGGATTTTTCCGGAAGGATCATATAAGCGATGGGAATCCGTGTTTTCGGAGTGAGAGGAAGTAAGGGAACTTCGACCGCCAAAATCTAAGGGCAGACTGCAGCAGACGGGAAGCTTTTGCCCGGATCTGACAGGGCTCTGCCTGATATTTCAGGGAGGAAAAACACTATGGAAAAACAAAGGATGCACACGCTTCGTATGGTAATGCTGGCAATGATGGTTGCGATCGGTGTCGTTATTTCACCGATCCTGAGGATTGAGGGAATGTGCCCCACGGCGCATCTTGTCAATATCGTATGCTCGGTTCTGATGGGACCGTGGTATTCCCTTCTTTGTGCGACCATGATCAGCGTGATCCGTATGATGTTTATGGGAATCCCGCCACTTGCACTGACCGGTGCAGTATTTGGCGCATTTCTTTCAGGTGTGTTCTACAGACTTTCCAAAGGCAAGATCATCTGCGCGGTGATCGGTGAGATCTTTGGAACAGGTATCATCGGATCTATGGTTTCTTATCCGGTGATGGCATTCCTGATGGGAAGAGGCGGACTGACAGCATTTTATTATACGCCGATGTTCCTTGCAGCAACCACAATGGAGGATGTGTTGCCTATATTTTCCTGAGGCTCTGAGTAAAGCAGGTCTTCTGGTGAAATTCCAGGCAGCTTTGGGTTCAAAAACATATGAGACAAAGAATTTTACAACTGCGAAAGCGAATTAAAGAAGAAAAGCCGCTGATCCATTGCATCACCAATCCGATCTCGATCCATGATTGTGCCAACGTGGTCCTTGCAGTAGGTGCAAGGCCGATCATGGCGGAGCATCCGGCAGAGGTGACAGGTATTACGGCATCGGCTGGTGCGCTGATGCTGAATCTCGGGAATATTACCGATGCCAGGATCGAGTCAATGAAGCGTTCTATGAGAACAGCGATGGAAAATAAGATTCCGGTTCTTCTGGACCTGGTAGGGGTTGCCTGCAGTGATCTCAGGCTGGATCTGGCACGGGAGCTTTTAAGGATCGGTCATCCGGCAGTGCTGAAGGGAAATATGTCAGAGCTTCTGGCTGTTTCCGGGCTGCCGTCTCATGCGATCGGAATCGATGCGGGTGTCGAGGATGCTCTGACTGAGGAAAATATCGATGGAGTCAGTGAAGTGCTTAAGGCTTTTTCCAGAAATAATCAGGCAATCGTGCTGGCTACCGGAAAACAGGATTTTGTTACGGATGGTGAACGGGTTATTCTGGTACAAAATGGCAGTGCGGCGCTGTCCGGGATCACAGGAACCGGCTGTATGGTCGGTGCACTGACTGCGGCGTTTTTGCCGGGGTGCGAAGATAATATTGCGAAAGAGATGACGGATAGTATAGAGGCAGGTGTCTGGTCTGGCGTTGAGATGGAATTAAATGGGAGATCCGGGAATTATCTGGCTGCGGCAGTGCTTGGTACTGCACTTATGGGTATCGCCGGCGAGGAAGCGGAGAAGATTTCCCGCGGTCCGGGAAGCTTTCAGGTAAATCTGCTGGATGAGATCTATGGGCTTTCGGATCGACAGCTGCTGGATCTGTTGAAGATTGAAATGTACTGAAAAAGAGGGGATTAGGATGGATAGAAAAGATTTGGATGTAACGTTGTATCTGGTGACGGATAGTTCTTATCATACGGAGGAGTCTTTGCTTCGTACGGTTGAGGAGGCTTGTAAGGGTGGTGTGACTCTGGTCCAGCTTCGCGAGAAGAATAAGGGTGGACGGGAGTATCTGGATAAGGCTTTTAAGGTGAAGGAGATCACAGATCGTTACAATGTGCCACTGATCATTGATGATCGTGTGGATGTGGCGCTGGCCTGTGATGCGGCTGGTGTGCATGTTGGAGCTTCTGATATTCCGGTTGCTGTGGCAAGGAAGCTGATGGGACCGGATAAGATCGTGGGGGCTACTGCCAAGACGGTGGAGGCTGCTGTGAAGGCTTATGAGGATGGTGCGGATTATCTTGGTGTGGGGGCGATTTATCCTACCACTACTAAGGTTGTGACGATCCTTACCAAGGTTTCTACGTTGAAGGATATCTGTGAGGCGGTTCCGATTCCGGCGGTTGCGATCGGGGGATTGAATGCCGGGAATATGGATGTGCTTGAGGGTGCCGGTATGAGTGGTATGGCGGTTGTTTCTGCGATCATGAAGGCGGAGGATCCGAAGAAGAATGCGCGGGAGCTGAAGGAGAAGATTGTTGCTTTGATGGGAAAGTGATTTAGGAAATGAATGGAGAGCAGTGGTGGATTTGAGGTTCATTGCTGTTCTTTTTTTGTTGAAATACGGACGCCCGTGAGGCGTGTGCTGCCTGTCGCCGGACTCTGCAGGAGGGGAGCTGATTCTTGGCTGGCGGAAATCTGCGTTGTTTTTCAAAAGTCCGCTGTCTGAGCGGCTGCAAGACGCGAGTTCGGACTTTTGGAAAACGGTTTTAGCAGAATTCCGGCAGCCTAGAAGCCAGCCCCCGACGAAGCCCCGGCGACAGGCAGCACACGCCTCACGGGCTGGTTTTTCAAGGCGGCAGGGGAGGGTGGTTACTCCACCGGCAGATCTCTGTGTTCTACGCTGGTGGAGAATACGATCTGTGTTTTGGTGCGGCCGAACTGCTGGAGTTCGTTGATGAAGTGGTCCAGTTCCATGGTGGAGCGGAAGGCTACTTCGATGAGCATGGAGTAATCGCCGGTGACGCAGTTGCATTCGATGACGTTTGGGATGGACTGGATGAAGGGATAAAAGTCTTTTTTTTGGTTGGGTTCTACTTCCAGGTTGATGAATGCTTTTATATGATAACCGAGAAATACTGGGTTGATCTGGGCGTGGTAGCCTGTGATCAGCCCGTTTTTTTCGAGGTGTTCGATCCTGGCGGAAACAGCGGGGGATGAGAGGAAGACTTCCTTTGCGATTTCCTTTACCGGGGTGCGGGCGTTCTTCTGAAGCATTTCGATGATCTTTCGGTCGATGTTGTCGAGTTTGTGTTCCATGTAGAATGTCTCCTTTCAATGAAAAAAATGTTATTTGTAACTGGTACAGAGCTGCGTAGGGAAGTGGATTGAAAATAGGTATTTCTGTATTGATTATACTGCGTGTGTTATCACAACACAAGAAACGACTTAATAAAAATAAGAAAAATAAAAGAAATTCTTAAAAAGATTAATATAAACTATTGAAAAACACAGATAATCGTGGTTTTCAATTAAAAGTATTTACAAGCCACAAAGAAAGTGTTAGTTTCTTAGGCATCAGAAAAACAGCTGCTGATAAAAACGAAAATAACAGAATGATTTGTAAACAGTGAATATCCGTCGGACTGAAAAAATGAGATCAGAGGGCGGAGCAAATCAGATGTGCACAGGATCAGAAGAAAGAAGAGGGATGATAAAATGACAACAGAAACAAGACTGGAAGCAGATTCGATCGGAACTATGGAAGTGCCTGCAGAGGCTTATTACGGAGTTCAGGCTTTAAGGGCAAAACAGAATTTTCCTATTACAGGTACAAAGCTTCATCCGGTATTTATCAGGAACCTGGCACAGATTAAAAAAGCAGCAGCTATCACTAATAATAATGCAGGGCTTCTTCCGGAGGATAAGGCAGACGCCATTGTCAGAGCCTGTGATGAAGTGATCGCAGGAAAATTGGCTGAGGAATTTATCGTAGATGCCATTCAGGGTGGTGCCGGAACCAGCGCAAATATGAATATGAATGAGGTGATCGCAAACAGAGCCGGTGAGATCCTCGGATGTCCGAAGGGTAGCTATAAAATGGTCCATCCAAATGATCATGTAAACATGGCGCAGTCCACCAATGATGTGATCCCGACGGCCGGTAAGCTTACCGTTCTGGATCTTCTTGCACCTCTGGAAAAAGTATTGGTAAGACTTGAGAAGGAGCTTGCAAAAAAGGCAGAGGAGTTCGATGATGTGATCACTATGGGACGTACACAGCTTCAGGATGCAGTTCCGATCCGTCTTGGTCAGGTGTTCCACGGTTATGCGTCCATGGTTTCCAGAGACAGGAAACGTATCGAAAAGGCTCACAGGGAAATGTACACCGTAAACCTTGGAGGAACTGCAGTGGGAACTGCTATCAACGTTTCCGATTCTTATTTTTATAAGATCGTGCCAAATCTGGAAAAGCTTACAGGTTATCCGCTGAAACAGGCCGAGGACCTTTTTGACGCAACAGAAAATCTGGACGGCTTTGTTGCCGTATCCGGTGTAGTAAAAACCTGTGCGGTGGATCTTTCCAAGATGTGCAACGATCTTCGACTGATGTCTTCCGGCCCGAAAACCGGATTTGGGGAGATCAATCTTCCAGCAAAGCAGAATGGGTCTTCCATCATGCCAGGTAAGGTAAATCCGGTCATTCCGGAGGTAGTAAGCCAGGTTGCTTTCCACATCGTAGGACATGATACCACCATTACCATGGCGGCAGAAGCCGGACAGCTGGAGTTGAATGCTTTTGAGCCGGTTGTATTTTGTAATCTTTTTGAATCCATTACGACTCTGGAAAAAGCAGTGGATACATTGATCGTAAACTGCATCACAGGAATCACCGCAAACCGCAAACACTGCAAAGACCTGATGGAAAGCAGTGCAGGAATCGCAACGGCTCTCTGCCCGCATATTGGCTACAAGGCGTCTGCAACCATCGCAAAAACTGCAGTAAAAACTGGCAAGTCTGTTCGGGAACTTGTTCTGGAACAAGGGATCATGACTGAGAAAGAGCTGGAAGAGGTTCTTGATCCGTATCTGATGACAGAAGTCGGAGAAGAGCGGAAAGAGGATGAAGCAAGAAGGAAAGCCTGCTGAGAAAGTTATCTGTACCAACGTATGACGGGAACGTCTGATGCAGCAATTCATTTCAGAGCAGCTGAACCTGATGCGGGATTTTATGGAAATGCTATAGGCAGATCAGGAATGAGATATCAATGAGTACTATAAGGAGACTTGTCACAGTGCAGGTCTCCTTTTATAATGGAAGAAACGCGATAAGAAAAGAAGGGAAAGATGCATGCTTAAACGAACAGCCATACGGGCACTTTGTAATACAACGGCATATCAGAGAGGTCTTGATATTTACCGTACCGGAAAGAGGATTCAGTCGCTGGATATTAAGTCGGAAGGAGCTGTGGATAAAATATCTGCAGCAGTGAAGGGAAGTGGGCGTAATGTATACAATACAGGCTTTCAGTATGATACAGAAGTGGACCGCATAAAAGAAGCATACTGTGACTGCCCGGCCTTTCGCAGCTATTCCGGGATCTGTAAGCATTGCGTGGCAGTGCTTCTGGAATATGGAGACCGTAAGGCCTATGAGCGTGTGGAAATCCGCAGACAGCAGGATGAGGAACAGAAGCAGGCAGAGTTATTCAGCGGAACAGCATTTCCGGCTGCTTTATCCGGACCAGGGCAGCCTGCAACGAAAACCACCGTTGAGCTGAAAAGCCTCCTTAATCGCCAGCTATACAGCCGTATGCTTCCGTTTTCCGGGGATCCGTATTTTGGCAGGGTGGAGCTGGAAACCTGCCTGAAATTTAATTCTGTGAGAAATTGTTTTACCGTGGAATTCCGCGTTGGCTGTGAGAAAAAATATATCCTCAAGGACGTGTTGGCCTTTGTGTGGAATCTGGATCATAATGAGAAGGTTTCTTATGGAAAAAATCTGGAATTTATCCATTCCGATGAAGCCTTTTCAGAAGGATCCAGAAGCGTGCTGGCCTTTATCCGGGAATGGGTCGAGAATCATCACGGCACTTACATGTCCAGATATGAACAGCTGAAGGATATAGCTGTGGAAAAGGTGAGGGATCTTACCGTTGACAGAAAAGAACTTGAGGATCTGCTTCTTATACTTGGCGAAAAAAGTTTTAAGTTCAAAATGAACAATGATCCGGAGACAACATGGCATTCTGTCAGAGAAATTCCGGACAGGACGCTGATGATCCGGAAGAAGGATCAGGGGTTATCTCTTGAGATCGCGCCGGTATACAGTGTGACAGGCATACGGTATCATATGTATTTTGATAATGCGAAGGTATATCTGGTTTCCAGGCAGGAGCTTGGAGCAGTGGAGGAATTTGTTGCCTGTCTGGAGCGGCTTCCTGCAGGCCGAGGCTTTATTGATGAACCGGATGTGCCTGCGTTTGTGCGTGAGCTGCTTCCTTCCCTGAAAATTTCACTGTGATCTCAGGGATTTCCCGGAAGAAACAGGTCTTGAATGCTACAAGGCTGCATATGAGATCTATCTGGATGCACCGGAGCGTGACTGGATCACCTGTAAGGCATTTTCTGTTTACGGGAAGGATAAATTTTCGGTTTTTGACCGAGATGTGTCTGCCCGCACCAGGGATATTCCGGGAGAGCTTGGTGTGTTTGTGCTGCTGTCAAAATATTTTAACGGATATGATGACCAGCGGATGGAGCTGGCATTGGATTGTCGTGCCGAGGAACTGGAATCTTTGTGCAGGGAAGGTTCAGGGAAGCCCGACAGTGTGAAAGCTTCCGAAGAAAAGCTCTACCAGCTTCTTACTGAAGGGATCCCCGCCATGCAGAAAGTTGCAGCTGTCTATATTTCCCAGTCTATCAAACAGATGAGGGTGACAAAGCTGCCAAACATCCGTCTTGGCGTTTCTCTGTCAGCCGGACTTCTGAACCTGGATCTGGATGTGGAGGGGATGGATCAGGCGCAGCTTTTTGATATTCTTTCCAGGTACGATCGCAGGAAAAAATATTTCCGCCTGAGGATGGCAGCTTTCTGGACGTTTCCGATGGTCAGCTCAGGGAGCTTTCTGCTCTGAAAAATGGACTGCAGATCAGTGATCGTGAACTGAAAAAAGGAAAGACTCAGGTTCCGGCCTATCGTGCTATGTATCTGGACAGTCAGCTGAAGGGCGGCGATCTGATCAAGGTAGAGAAGGACAATGCCTTTCGTGCGTTGATCCGGAACATGCAGACAATGGAAGAACATAAATTTCAGATTCCCAGGGAGCAGGAAAAAATCCTCCGGGGCTATCAGAAAGAGGGCTTTTACTGGATCAAAACTCTGAAGCATAATCAGTTTGGAGGGATCCTGGCAGATGATATGGGACTTGGAAAAACCCTCCAGGTGATCACATTTCTCTGGTCAGAATTTCAGGAATCTGCGCCGGGAGAAAACAGACGTGCCCTTGTGATAACGCCTGCTTCGCTGGTGTTTAACTGGATGAACGAGATCGAACGTTTTGCGCCGGGACTTCCGGCTACCGTTGTGACTGGTGATGTGAAGGAGAGGAAAGCACTGATCAAAAATGCGGGAGAACGGGAGGTTCTGATCACCTCCTATGACCTTCTGAAACGGGATCTGAAGGCTTATCAGAACCTGGATTTTGCTGTGCAGATCATTGATGAGGCGCAGTATATCAAGAATCACGGAACTCAGGTGGCAAAGGCTGTGAAGGAGATCCGGTCGGAATTCAGGCTTGCGCTGACCGGTACACCGGTGGAGAACAGGCTTAGTGAGCTGTGGAGTATTTTTGATTTTCTGATGCCGGGTTTCCTTTATTCTTACGAAAAATTTCGTAAGGAAATCGAACTTCCGGCTGTGCAGTACAGCAATTCCGATGCGATGGAGCGTCTGCAGAAAATGATCCGTCCTTTTGTGCTGCGGAGATTGAAGAGGGATGTGCTGAAGGATCTTCCGGATAAGCTGGAAAAAGATATGTTTTCTCCGTTGGAAAGCGAGCAGAAGGAACTGTATGAGGCCCATACGGAACGGCTACGGCTAATGCTGGGAATGCAGTCCGATGCGGAATTCCGTACCTCCAAGCTGCAGATCCTTGCGGAGATCACAAGACTGCGGCAGATTTGCTGTTATCCGGGACTGGTATATGAAGGATACAAAGGGAATTCTTCCAAGCTGGAGATGTGCATGGAGCTGGTTCAGAATGCGGTGAACGGCGGACATAAGATCCTGCTTTTTTCCCAGTTTACCACCATGCTGGATGTGCTGGCTGTACGTCTGAAAAAAGCAAAGGTTTCTTTTTATATGCTGACGGGGGCTACTTCCAAGGAAAAACGTGCGCAGATGGTACAGGCATTTAATGAGGACGATACTTCTGTTTTCTGCATTTCTCTGAAAGCAGGAGGAACAGGCCTGAATCTTACGGCAGCTGATATTGTGATCCACTACGATCCCTGGTGGAATCTTGCCGTGCAGAATCAGGCAACAGACCGTGCCCACCGCATCGGTCAGCAGAACGTTGTCAGTGTCTACCGCCTCTTTATGAAAGACACCATAGAAGAACGAATCCGGGCTCTTCAGGAAAGAAAACGGGAACTGGCTGATGAGATCTTAAGCGGCGAGGGAATCGGCCAGGCTTTGATCAGCAGAGAGGAAGTACTGGAGCTGCTAGGCAGGTAAAATTCTTAACTGAATCAAGTAAGTTCCCTGCTTCAATTACGAAAAGCAATACGCAGTGAGGGGACTTGCTTGTATCGGGAAGAATGCAGGCTGTGAATATCCGCCTGACTCAACAAAAACACCCCCGATGGAAATCGCGTGTGTAAATCACATACGATATCCGTCAGGGGTGTTTTATTTAAAGTTTTATTTTATGCAAAAAACTTGTCGTACAGACCAAAGAAGAAGATAAACAGAATGATCAGCGGCAGGATATAAGTGATGTATCCGCGCATCCATTTCCGGATCTTCAGGCCTTTTCCGGTGTTGGCTTCTTCTGTGAAGTTTTTCCAGCCCCATCCACGTTTGGAAACACAGAAAAGCAGGTATACAAGAGAACCAAGCGGGAGCAGAATGTTGCTTACCAGAAAATCTTCAAGGTCGAGAATTGCGCCGCCGAATACCTTGAGCCAGTCCCAGGACCATACATTATATCCAAGTACGCATGGCAGAGACAGAAGGATGATGGCGATGGCATTTACAAGACTGGATTTTTTTCGGCTCCAGCCGGTAAGCTCCATACCGCAGGAAATAATATTTTCAAATACAGCCAGGATGGTAGAGAAAGCTGCAAATGACATAAAGATGAAGAACAGGCTTCCCCACAGTCTTCCAAGCGGAATGTGGTTGAAAATATTCGGCAGTGTGATGAAGATCAGGCTCGGTCCGGAAGTCTGGTCAACATTGAATGTGAAACATGCCGGGAAAATAATAAGTCCGGAGGTGATCGCAACAAAAGTATCCAGAAGCGCAATATTCATGGATTCACCAAGCAGTGCATGATCTTTTCCGATGTAGCTTCCGAAGATAGCCATAGCACCGATACCAAGGCTGAGAGTAAAGAATGCCTGGTTCATAGCACCGGTAATGGTAGAAATAATACCGATCTCTTTCATACGCTCGAAATCCGGGATCAGGTAGAATTTCAGTCCCTCTTTGGCACCATCCATGGTAAAACTGTTGATGGCAAGAACAACCATGATCACCAGAAGAGAGATCATCATAACCTTGGTAACTTTTTCAAGTCCGTTCTGAAGACCGCGGGAGCAGACAAAAACACCTGCAATAACAACAACGATCATCCAGAATCCCATAGTAACGGGCTGGCCAAGCATGTTGGTAAACTGTCCTGCAACACCGTCGGAATCAAGTCCCTGGAATTTACCGGTGGCTGTCATATAGAAGTAATTCAGCATCCAGCCTGTAACAGTGGTGTAAAACATCATCAGGAGATAACATCCGATCAGAGTGATATATCCATGGATGTGCCATTTCTGTCCTGGTTTTTCCAGTGCGTAATATGCTTTGACAGGACTCTTCTGGCTGGCACGTCCAACAGAAAACTCCATAGTCATAACAGGAAGTCCAAGAAGGGCCAGGAAGATCAGGTAAAACAGTACGAATGTGCCGCCACCGCCCTGTCCGGCCATGTAAGGAAATTTCCAGACGTTTCCGATTCCGATGGCACAGCCAGCAGAAATCAGAATGAATCCCAGACGGGATCCAAGTTTTTCTCTTTCTTTCATAACTCACCTCATTATTGCAGTATGGTAAACTGCTATTTGTATAAAGTCGCAGGTTTTATCTTAACACATTCCGGGATATTGCACAATAAAAAAGAACTTGCATTTTACATAAAACATATGTTAGAGTAAAATGTAATTTTAATAAGATGAAGCGGTGAAACGTTACGCTTTAATGAGATAAAGATCATATGCCGATAGAACCTGGATAACTGTTCTTTTCAGTCAGGGATACAAAGTTTTTCGGAGAGATCCCGTAATATTTCCGGAAACATTTACTGAAATATCCGGAATCAGAAAATCCGCATAAAGAAGCTACATTTTGAATGGAAGGGCTGTCTTCCAGAAGAAACTGTCTGGCTTTTTTCATGCGGCAGACATTGATATATGAGGTAAGTGTAACTCCGGATTCCTGACTGAATACAGTAGAGAGATGCTGGGGATTGACAAAAAAATGGGAAGCAATGGTTTCAAGACGAAGATCCGGCTGATTAAAATTCAGACAGATATATTCCTGAACCTGGGATACAAGAGCTGACTTCCGCGGATTTTTTTCATCAGCAAGAGAATCCAGAACTGCCTTGCAGGTAGACTGGAGCAGTTGTTTTAACTGCAGGGCACTCTGGCAGTTCTGGTAAGTATTCAGGGCGTTTTCCAGAAGAGGAAAAAGCGTTTCACGCTGACTGCACTCCGTGATAAAACCGTCAAGTACAGTAAGAAAAGCAGCAGCTACACTCCAGGTCTGCCGGATATGGATTTTTTTGGTGATGATATCGTTGAAATATTCATCAATATATTTACAGAGAGCCGGTGAATTTTGCTGGCGCAGAAAGATCAGGATATCATTATAAACCAGAGGCTTTAATGTAAAATCACCGGAATGGGACTGGGGCGTGAAATAAAGAAATCCGGAAGAAGACGCAGTTCTGTTATGAAAAACAGAAAGAGCCTCTTCATAGGAATAGCGGATTCCTTCCACGCCTTCATGAGGTGTTCCACAGCAGAAAAAAGTGGAAATCTGTGCGATATTATCATATATCCCGGCAAGTCTGAGACAGGATTGTTCCAGATCGGTAAAAGAAAAATCAGAGCTTTTTTCCATGATGATATACTGTCTCATCTGAGAATAGTCAATGTAAATAAGCTCTTTGCACACAGGCTGTAAGATTTCCCTGCATATATTTTCCAGGATGGTGTGGAGCAGAGAAAAATCACCTTTTTCATCCCATATTTCCGGATTGGCATTGTGGATCTCCATAAGAATGGTAAGATAATCGGAAGTTTTATGAATCGGAATTTTTTCCAGATCATCCGGGGAAATGGTTGTTCCGCTGATCACCTTCTGGAAGAAATTAAGCTGCATTTGCCGTGTATACAGATCGCGGAACTGAAAATAATTATTCACATAACTGTTTCTGGAATTTTCCTGATCGATCTCGTCACTTACTTTCTGGAGTGTCTCCATAAGCTCCCGGTGATCCAATGGCTTCAGGAGGTATCCGCGGACCTGAAGAGAGATGGCTTTTTTGGCATAGTCAAAATCTTCGTATCCTGTGGAAAGGATGAACCTGGTATGACAGTCTGTTCCAAGAGCTGCGATCATATCCAGACCGCTCATAACCGGCATGGATATATCCACAAGGGCAATATCGGGTTTAACATTTTCAATAAGCCGGATTCCGGCCTGTCCGTTATTAGCTTCCCCTGCAATGTTATAAAGGTTTTGTTTTTCAAGAAAATTGATCAGAGATTTTCTGAAAAAAACTTCGTCGTCAATAATTACAAGTGTTTTCACTTTATATTTCCCCCTCGATCAGATTTTTGTCAGGTATTACTATGGTTACAGTGGTTCCCTTTTCAGGTGAACTTTCGATGGTAAGTCCGTAATTCTCACCGTAGAGAAGAGCAATCCTGTGGTTGATACTTGGAAGCCCGAAAGAATGTCGGGCAGTTTTGAAGTCTCTGATAGAACGGTTAAGCTCGGCAAGTTTTTTCGGCGGGATACCGGAACCGTTATCAGAAACAGAAATACAGATGGTGCCATTTCTGATAGAAACGTTTAAGTGAATATGGCACATCTGGCTGGTAAGTCCGTGGACAAAAATATTTTCCACAACAGGCTGTATGGTCAGCTTGGGTATCTCTGCCCCATGATCCTCCCAGGATGGCTCATAGGTGATCTCGTAATCAACAAAATCCATATACCGCAGATTCTGGATATAAAGATACTGTTCTGTAAGAAGCAGCTCCTGGCGCAGAGGAATGATAAACTGTCCCTTTGAAAGAGAGTTTCTGTAGAAAGATGACATGGCAGACACTGCTTTTACTGCGGTATCATTCATATCAATTTCTATGAGAGACTTGATGGTGTTTAAAGTATTATAAAGAAAATGGGGATTGATCTGGGACTGTAAAAGACGTATTTCCATTTTCTGTTTGGCATTTTGTTCCTCATAGATATCGTTAAGTAATGTCTGGATCTTCTGCATCATAAGGTTAAACTGGTTATAGAGAACTGCAAGTTCATCATTTGAAGAGTAACTGGCAGAAATATTCAGCTTTCCGGCAGATGCAGATTTCATTTTTTCCACAAGTTTCTGTATAGGTGCGGTGACAGTACCTGTACATAATATGGAAAAAAATACAGATAAAATAAACACTACAATGCTGATCAGAAGAATGTTGTGCAGGATCACCATATGATCCAGAGTCAGGCTTTCCAGAGGAATCAGGTTGATCACATTCCAGTTTAGGTCAGGATAGGATTTGCAGATAAAAAGAGTGTCAGTGCCGTCTACGGAAAAAAACTGCCTGTCGGTTTCTGTCAGGGTTTTATAATTCTCTGAACTGATTTTTGTATAGGATGAGAAGTCTTTATAAATACCTCCGGATGAAGAAGAGGAAAGTATCTGTCCATTTTCATCAGTAATATAGAAATCCCTGGAAGAGCTGTCCGGAAGGTCGCGGAATGCAGAGGAAATATTTGTTTCTCTGATCAGAAGGACCAGGGCGCCCAGATATTTGGTGTTATCAATGTTTGTAATACTTTTTAAGGCTACAAAGGTTGGCTCCCCACTTATCTGGAAGGGTCCGAGAAACTGAAAGGCCAGATTAGTCTGAAGGCTGTCAAGGACTTCGGGATCTAAAATGGAATCAAGCTGATCTGTTTCTGTGGTACTGCTGTGAAACCAGTGGTTTTCTGTATCCAGGATATCCCAGGCATAGATGTTTTTGTGAAGTCCGATGATACGCTGGGCCTGGTCTGTAAGTTCGGAATTTACCAGAAAATGTTCCAGTGTGTTTTCGGGAACTGTAGGGTTTTCTTTTAAAACATCGGCGATATTGCTGTTGATGGAAAGGGTGATGGCATAGTTTGATATATGATCGATCTTTTCTCCAAGGTTGCTGGTGATCAGGGATAGCTGCTGCTGGCTGGAAAGTGCGGCACGCTTGATCAGTACTTTTTTGGAGGCAGTATAAAAAAACACGGAAGTAAGCATAAGTATCAGAGAACTGAGCAGCAGATATGTAATAAAAAGCCTGCGTTTCAGACTGATTCCTAAAAATAATTGAAACGCCTTTTTTTTCAGATTTTCTATCATGGAATCCCCCTCCTGATTTTATTGGCTACATTATATAATAAGGGAAAAATTCTCACAAGTGTTGGGAAATTATTGGAGAAAATATTCCAGGTACAGCGAAGATTTTCCATGTATTTTTCCGGACGGATTTAATATAATGGTCTCATCGATAAGGAAAGCGGAACAAAATATTCAATCCGGATGAATAGAAATGTACCAAAAGGAGGACGAAAATGAAATTAAAAAAAGTGATGGCTGCTACACTTGCCACAATGATGTGTCTCTCTTCATTCAGCATGATGAATGTGTGGGCAGATAAAAAAGAGGATTCCGAACCACTTGTGATCAATTATATCAGTGCCAGAGGCGAAACAGATGCAGCGTTAAAAACATTGAAGAAGCTTGCAGAAGATTACAAAAAAGATCACCCGGATTTTGAATTCAATGTAGAGTCTATTGCAGACAGAGAAACATATCTTCAGAAGATCAAGATCCTTGCATCCAGCAATGAGTTGCCGGACTGGTTTGATGCAGATCCGGAGGCATTTTTTGAAGGCCTTTGCAAAAAAGATCTGATCTACAGTGTGGATGACCTTTATGATGAACTGGGTATCAAAGACAAGTTCTTTGGTATTGCACTGGATTATCCGAAACTCAGTGACGGAAGCAATTACCTTATGACCTGGCAGGGAAATGTAGAGTATTTCTGGTATCACAAAGACATGTTTGAAAAAGCCGGAATTACTGAAACACCCCAGACACTGGAAGATCTCCTAGATGTGTGCAAGAAGCTGAAAGATGCGGGAATGACCCCGATATCCGCAGGAAATTACGACATGATCATGCGTTATCCGGCATTTAAGGCTTTCAGACTGGAAGGAAATGACTTCATTGACAATGCAAGAATGGGAAAAGAAAAATTTAATTCTGAGACAGGTATCGCAACAGCCCAGTATACACAGGATATAGCCCAGTATTTCAGTGAAGGATGGACAAGTTCAGATACTACCGCGCAGATGGATCTGTTTCTGAACAGTGGTGCGGCAATGTTATACACCGGAACATGGGATACACCGGATCTTACAGATGATGAGGGAAATCTTAAAGATGATATTTCCATGTTCAAACTTCCTGTAGACAGCGAGGGAACGCTACGGGAGAAAATGATTACTATGCGAATTGTGGAATCGGAACTGCCATTCTCAAGGATTCCATGAGTGATGAGATGAAAGATTTCATCAGTTATGTATGGGATAATTTTGCTGATACGGCAATGTATGAGTTCAATATGCTTCCATCCATGATGCCAAGTGATTCGGAGAAGCTGCCGGAGCTTACACAGCAGATTTTAAGTGATCTTGAGAACTGTGGCACTTTTGCCCAGTGCTGGGATGTTCGTCTGGATCCTTCTACAAACGAGGTTTACAGAAAAGAGCTGGCAAGCCTTGGAATGGGAGAATCAACTCCTGAAGAGTTCTGTGAAAACATGGACAAAGCTGTAGAACAGTATGCATCTGATTATTTTGACACTGAAGAATAACTGATAGAATGCGCAGATGCGGAATTTTATCTGCATCTGCGTATGAAAGGGGAGAGGATATGAAGCCCAGAAATAAAATCCAGCCTTTACCGTTTGTTCTTCCTGCACTGTTCATATATATTCTTACTGTTATCATCCAATTCTGTGGTCAATGGGTTACAGCCTTTTTTCCTGGAATGGAATCGGTGATATGAAGTTTATCGGACTGGAAAATTATGTGAGGATGTTTCAGGATGAGACATTTCGTGAGGCTGTTGTAAATAATCTTAAATTTGTTGTACTGGGAAGTCTGTTCCAGTTATGTGCAGGACTGATCCTGGCGATTTTGCTTACACATATTTCCAAGGGTGGAAATATTCTGCGGGTTATTTATTTTATTCCATGTATCATTTCATCTATGGCGATCTGCCAGATTTTTTCCAAAATGCTTTCTGTCCAGCCCCAGGGTCTGGTTTGCTATGTGATGGAAAAACTGGGAATGGAACCTATCGCTTTGCTGGCAAATTCCCATACAGCGCTGATAACCATAACCCTGATCGATGGATATAAATACTGTGGTCTGTACATGATCATTTTTTATTCCGCATTTGTATCCATATCAAAGGATGTGATCGAGGCATCTACAATGGATGGCTGCAATGTTTTTCAACAGTATCGTTACATAAAGCTTCCACTGGTGAAAAATATATTCAGCATTGTCATTGTAATGCTTGTAAATGGTTGTCTGAAAACCTTTGATGTATTCTATATTCTTGACAATAAATCCAGATCAACAGAGATGGTGGCAACTTATATGTATAAAACCGCTTTTAATTCGGCTGACTTTGGCTATGGAAGTACATTGTCCGTTTTTCTGGTCATTGAATGTCTGGTAGCAGTAGGGATTATACAGAAATGCCTGGGATCGGCGAAAGGAGATGGGTCAGAATGATAAAATCAAGAAAAAATATACCTATTCGTGCTGTGTTCTATGTAGTGATCCTTATTTTTGTCATGATACAGGTCTACCCTATTTTCTGGGTTATCTGCTCCAGTCTGAAAACACCGGATGAAATGACATATACTGCACAGTATGCCCTGCCATCAGGATTTTATCTTGGAAACTATATCAGCGCACTGACGATCTCATCCATTCCAAGATATTTTCTTAACAGTACGGTTGTGGCAGTTCTCACACTTCTTGGCATCGTAGTCCTGGGATGCCCGGTTGCATTTGTGATCAGTAAGGTAAAGGTAAAATATGCCAATGCACTGATGGCATTTTTCCTGTTTGGAATGATGGTGCCTATTTTTTCCTGCCTTGTACCCATGTTCCAGATTTATAACAGGATCGGACTGAGAAATACATACTGGGCACTGGTGCTTCCGCAGATCGGGTTCGGACTTCCAATGTGTATCTATCTTTACACCGGATTTTTTAAATTTATGCCGGATTCTCTTCTGGAAGCGGCAGTTATTGACGGTGCCACAATGGGAACCACATTCCGCAAGATCGTGGTACCTATGGCTAAAAATACTACAATGACAGTTCTTACATACAATTTTGTTTTTGTATGGAATGAATTTACCTATGCCAATACGTTTATCTCATCTTCTGATATGAAAACTCTTCCAATTGGCCTGAATGACTTTGTGGGGCAGTTCGGAAGAGTGGACTGGGGAAGTACATTTGCGGCGATCGTAATATCGATCCTGCCTACACTGATCGTGTATTTTATTCTTAACAGGAACATAATCGAAGGTATGGCTGCAGGTGCGGTCAAGAGTTAGGAGGCTGAAATGGAAACAAGGATTGAATTGAAACAAGGATGGAAAATTTTGCAGGATGTTCATGATACAGGGGAAAAGATCGGGCTTTATGCTGCCAGGGAAGCAGATACTTCCGTAGGTTCCCAGGTGTCTGAATGGGAGGAACTGGAGGAACTGAAACATCTGCAGCTTATCTATGCCAGACAGCCATATTTCGGGCGTGAACTGAGATATTTCAATCAGGCACCCTGGTGGTACAAAACAGAGTTTGAAGTTCCGGATCAGAAAGTTACGGATGCTGTCCTTAAATTTACCAATGTGGATTATTATGGAAAAGTATGGCTTAACGGAGAATTTCTTGGAGAGCATGAAGGATATTCCGCTCCATTTTCCTTTAATGTAAAAGATAAGCTTGTTTTTGGAAAGAAAAATTATCTCATTGTAAAGGTAAGTTCTCCATGGGATGATGAGGTGGAGCTGGATGCACAGGATTCCAGAACCACCCTGGTAAAAAGAAATATGGTAAAAGGTACCTACGAACATTCTGATACATTTATCCAGAGAGATGTAAATCCTGTAGGAATCTACGGAAAAGTGGAGCTGATCCTGACAGAAGAAGGTGTTCTGGAAGATCAGACAGATCTGAAGTATGAACTGGATCCAGATGGAAAGAAAGCAGACGTATATGTGGAAACTGAAGCGCGAGGTCTGAAATCCGGGGAGACATATGATTTTAATGTAAAGATCCGGGAAAAAGAGTCCGGTCTTATAAAGGCAGAAAAAACTGTTCAGATAATGGCAGAGAAAGCAGAGACAGGCTTTAAATGTGAGCTTAAAGTGGAAGATGTCAGACTGTGGTCCACATGGGATCATGGTTATCCCTGGATGTATCAGGCAGAACTTACGTTAAGCAGGGGAAAAGACATACTGAGCAGCAGAACAACGAATTTTGCTTTCCGGGACATTCAGATTGAGCGTAATGAAAAAATAACAAGATTCTGGCTTAATAACAGGAAGCTGTATATAAGAGGAACCTCTTATTTTCCGGATTGTTATATTTCCGCAATGACAAGGGAACGGTACCTGAGAGATCTTCTTAATGTAAAGGCGGCAGGTTTTAACCTGGTACGAGTACATGTCCACACAGAGCAGGAAGTTTTTTATGATCTGTGTGACGAGCTGGGAATTGCAGTTCTTCAGGATTCGGAGTACAACTGGACGCATCCTTCAACAGATGAATGGGCGCAGAGATTTGCAGATGTTTACAGAGAAAATGTGAAACTTCTGAAGCATCATCCGTCTCTGATCTGCTGGATCATTATGAATGAACCGGGATGTGTTGATCCGGATGGAAATGTGAGAAGGAGATTTATGGAGGAAAATCCGGGACCTGCTCTGTATAGGGAGGTACAGAAGATGGATCCGGGCAGACCGATCATCAAGGGTTCTTTCTGCGAAGATGATCCGCTTAGCGGGGACAGCCACAATTATCTGGGTTCTTTAAGCGGTGGAGAATATGCAGATATTTATGAGCAGACAGAAAAGCTGAATACAGAGTACGGATTTGATGCACCGGGCAGCAGTGAAAATCTGAAAACTGTTCCGGCGGTATATTATCGTCTGGAAAAACTGGTGGATGATATCCCGAAGATCCAGGAATATCAGTATAAGCTTCTGAAATATTATACAGAGCATTACAGGATCCAGAAATATGAACCTTGCTCAGGATATGTACAGTTTATGTTTATCGACCTGTGTCCTCAGAGCTTCTACGGTTTATATGACTGGTGGGGAATTCCCAAAAAGGGTCTTCAGGCTATACTGGAAAGCAACGCACCAGTGGGTGTTTTTGCAAAGCACAAAGATCATCTGGACAGTCTGTATATTGTAAATGATACAGATGGAGCTCTGGGAGAGTGTGAACTTACATGGATCATTACAGAAACATTGAACGGAGAACTGGTGGAAAAGGGAAGTGTTAAAGCAGAAGTTCCGGCAGACAGCCGTGTCATGGTAAAAACCTTTGAGAAAGAATACGGAAAAGGCAAGAAGTGGAACCTTACACTAATTCTTTCTGATAATAGCGGTAAATGTATGGCAAAGAATACCTATCAGGATATCTGTACTTTGCTTTCAAGAGTTGATGGGCATCCGGACCGTATGAGCCATGAGTTTGGAATGAGACTCTACTGGGCCTGAGATATCCGTAGCTCACAGCCACTTTCATCCTTTCCTTGTGTCGAAAATCACAACATGCTATACTTGATATAAAGAAAGATTTTCGGCGTGGAAGGAGCGAGAGTATATGCGTTTACAGAAAGTGCAGGAAGCACTGAATACCAAGAAGATCCCATTTGAGTATACGGAAGAGGATGGCTGCGGAAGCATTGATTTTATGTTCCGCGGGCTGAAGTTCCACGTATGGGAGTATGAGGACAGTGTATGGGGTGCTGAGACCAATGTGTTTGCAGCCGGAAGAAGTGAGGATGTGGAAGGTGATTACGAAGAGATCATCTCTAGGGAAATCCTGTCCTGGCCGGATATGATCACACCTAATTAAAAAGAGCAGCAGATACTATCACAGATAAAAGTTTCACAGATCAGTCGACCTGTGAAACTTTTATTTTTTTCTGGAAATCTTTTGTATAGTGAAGCTCATAGTCTTTGGTGATGAAGACAGCCTGGACACCTTTTTTTTCTGCGAAGGCAAGACCTTTTTTCAGGCCCAGTGCAAAGCAGGTGGTGCTTAAGGCATCGCCGTCCACGGAACGGTCAGAAATGATAGTGACGGAGATCAGACCGTTATCATAAGGATATCCGGTGTGTGGATCCAGGATGTGATGATAGAGTTTTCCGTCCTGCTTAAAGCAGCGTTCGTAGATTCCCGAAGAAACAACTGAACGTCCGTTGATATCCACTACAGCAGCCGTTTCATTGCGGTCAGCAAAAGGCTTCTGAACGCCAACCTTAAATGGCTCTCCGTCAGGCCGTCCTCCAATACAGAGAACATTGCCGCCCAGATTGATGATGGCACTTTTTACGCCGCTTTTTTTCAGGTATTCACTGATGCGGTCGGCAATATAGCCTTTGGCAATAGCCCCTACGTCAAAGGCAGTGTCGGGAGAAGGAAGAGTAAGCTTCTGCCCGTTAAGCTCTACGCCATCAGAGCTGCACAGTGGCAGTGCTGTCTGGATATCATTGTCTGCCGGTACCTGGGGATCTTCTGCGGTAAAATCCCACAGAGAGGTAAGAGGCGCAATGGCAATATCAAAAGCACCTCCGGATTCCCTGGTAAAGGCAAGTCCTTCATCCAGAAGATCTGCAAGCTGGGGGGAAATCATCCAGGTTTCCTTCTGTGAATCAGGATCTGTACTTATCTTATAAGGAAAACTGCCGGATTCCTGGCCCTGGTCTTCTCTGTGGTTCAGTCTGTACAGTTCACTGTCTTCATTGGTACGGCTGAAAACAAGCTCATATCTGTCGCAGAGAGAGAGACAGTCATCAAGGAGAGATCTGTCCCTGGAATCATAGATTTTGATATCAACAACTGTGTTCAGTTTAAAATCAGAAACACTGACAGGTTCCTGCTCATCAGTGTTGGTTTGGGTTTGTTCGCATCCGGCAAAAAGAAAACAGAAACTGATCAGCAGCGTGACAGATAAAAGCCGGGTGAAGGTCCGGTATATATATGATTTTTTTAGCATGATTCCTCCATCAGAATGAAATAATATAATAAGAAAATATATGCAAAGAATTATATCACAGGACATGGTGGCAGCAAAGGGGAATATAAATGCCCGCTTTATCTGTCCCATCTTGTAATTCCGGTTCCTGTAAGCTATAATTTCTCACAGAAGATTAAAATGCTCAAAGGAGAAGGAACTTATGATAAAAGTGATCGCCAGTGATATGGACGGAACCCTTCTTGGGGATGACCATAAGATCGCACCGGAAACTCAGGTTGCCATTAAACGTGCCTGTGATGCGGGAATCCGTTTTATGGTGGCTACAGGACGTAATTTCCGTGGAGCCATGGACGCACTGAAGGATACAGATATTACCTGTGATTACATCTTAAGCAGTGGAGCAGAGGTGAGAAACCCACAGAGAGAAGTAGTGAAACGTACGCCGATCCCCATTGATCTCTGCGAGGAGGTCTATGAGGAACTTAAAGAATATCCTGTATCTGTTATATTTTTTACAGACAGGTATGATTACCGGCTTGGAACTAAGAAGGAGATCGAGGAGGGTATTATCCGCCAGATAAGACTTTTCCATATGGACAAAAATGACAGCGATGAAAAGATCCGTAACTCTGCTCAGTTCCTGCAGATTGCCGGAAATACCAGAGGAATCTCAGATATCCGTTCTCTGGAAGAATGTGAGACGCCTGTGTACAAGATCTTTATTTTTGCAGGAGATGTGGACATGCTTCAGGAGATCGGGGAGAAGCTTGGACAGAATCCTGAGCTTGCGGTGGCATCTTCCTTTATCCTGAACCAGGAGGTGACGGAAGTCAGAGCCCAGAAAGGTCCTGTGTTGAAGGAATATATAGAATCTCTGGGATATACCATGGATGAGGTGATGGTTCTTGGTGACAGCCTTAATGATTATTCCATGATCTCCATGGATTTCGGCGCAACCGTTGCAATGGAAAATGCAGTTCCGGAGATCAAAAAGGCAGCAAAATACATCACAAAGAGCAACAATGAGTTTGGTGTGGCTTATGCTATCGATCAGGTTCTGGAACGCCAGGGAAAGTAGTTTTTCCCCCTTTTGAAAAAGTGTCATATATATTATAATGTAGAAAGATGAATACAGAAAAGCGAAAGGATTGCGTTCCGGTGTATGAAGCAGAGTGGAATGAGAAGTTTCGCTTTACAAAAACACAGACAAAGAGAGGAAATCACGATGGAAAAAATGAAAAATGTTTATATTATGGATCACCCGCTGATCAAACACAAAATTTCAATGCTCCGTGATAAAAATACAGGAACAAACGAGTTCCGTAAACTGGTAGAGGAGATCGGTATCCTGATGGGATATGAGGCACTTCGTGATCTTCCTACAGAGGAAGTGGAAATCGAGACACCGATAGAAACCTGTAAGACACCGATGATCTCAGGTAAGAAGCTGGCAGTGATCCCGGTCCTCCGTGCAGGACTTGGAATGGTAAACAGCATTCTCACACTGGTACCGTCTGCAAAGGTCGGACATGTGGGACTTTACCGTGATCCGGTAACACATGAGCCCCATGAGTATTACTGTAAGCTTCCTGAATCTATTGACGAGCGTATTTCAGTGATCGTTGATCCGATGCTTGCAACCGGCGGTTCTGCCGAAGCTGCCATTGATTTTGTCAAGAAACAGGGCGGAAAGAATATCAAGTTTATGTGCATCATCGCAGCTCCTGAGGGACTGAAACGTCTCCATGAGGCACATCCGGATGTACAGATCTACTGCGGTTCCCTTGACAGAGAGCTCAATGAGAACGCTTACATCTGCCCGGGACTTGGAGATGCCGGAGACCGTATTTTTGGTACTAAATAATTTTGAAAAAATCTTAAAAAATACTTGACACACCCGGCACTGTTATGGTATTGTACCTAAGAACGCTGCCGAAGACAGTAGGTGCCGTAAGGCATAAGGATCAAAACGCCTACCGAGGTCCAAGTATTCTGAGTTAAGATTACACAAGGCCTTATTGCGAAGCAGTAAGGTCTTTTTTTAAACAGATTGACTTATTGCGACGGCGGTATACAAAATCTATAAGGAGGTGTACCATTTCATGGCAAAAGTAGAACTGAAACAACCAATCGTAGAAGAGATCTCTAACAGCATTAAAGACGCACAGTCTGTTGTACTTGTAAACTACAGCGGTCTTACAGTTGAGCAGGATACAATTCTTCGTAAAGAGTTAAGAGAAGCTGGTGTTCAGTACAAGGTATACAAAAATACCATGATGCGTCGTGCATTCGAGGGTACAGCATTTGAGAGCCTCAGTGATCATTTACATGGCACAAATGCGATCGCTATCTCCGAGACAGACGCAACTGCTCCGGCAAGAATCCTTGCTAAATATGCAAAACAGTTCCCGGCACTGGAGCTGATCGCAGGTGTAGTTGAAGGTAACTACAATGATCAGGCCGGAATTCAGGCACTGTCCACAATTCCTTCAAGAGAGGAACTTCTTGGAAAACTGCTTGGAAGTATGCAGTCTCCGATCGCAAACTTCGCTCGTGTGCTTAATCAGATCGCAGAGCAGAATGGCGGAGCTGACGCAGCAGCTGCTGAGTAATCCCAGCAACGTGCAATTGGCGGCATAACGACCGCATGATTATTAATTAAAATTTATAAATGGAGGGAAATTAAAATGGCAAAATTAACAACAGAAGAATTTATTGCAGCAATCAAAGAATTATCTGTATTAGAGTTAAATGACCTTGTAAAAGCTTGTGAGGAAGAGTTCGGCGTTTCCGCAGCAGCAGGTGTTGTTGTAGCAGCAGCAGGTGCAGCAGGCGAGGCAGCTGAGGAGAAAGATGAGTTTGACGTAGAGCTTACAGAGGTTGGCGCTAACAAAGTTAAAGTTATCAAAGTTGTTCGTGAGGTTACAGGTCTTGGACTTAAAGAGGCTAAAGCTATCGTTGATGGTGCTCCGAAGGTTGTTAAAGAGGGCGCATCCAAAGCTGAGGCTGAGGACATCAAAACTAAACTTGAGGCTGAGGGAGCTAAGGTTACACTTAAATAATCCGATCAGATCAGAAGTTTTAAAGGCTGTTGTGCCTGCCGGTTTACCGGCGGCACAGCAGCCTTTTTTAGTGAAAAATCCAGGGTAAATCTTGCTTTTTGAAGAAAAAGAAAGGATAATAAAGGAGATAGGAAAGGGTGGATGGAATATGAAACGAAAAATAATGGCCTGTATCCTTGCTGCTGCGTTGGGAATCACAGGAGTTTCTTTTCCGACGGCAGCCAAGACAGTGTCTGTCGGAAAAAATGTAAAAAATATAACTGTAAACGTGAAAAATCCTCTGGATGAACTTCGGGCTCAGGAAGCTGCAATGCAGCAGCAGGAGGAGCTTGAAGAAGAGGAAAATATGCCGGAACAGGATCTGGATCCGCTTGTGCTGGATAACGATGGCAGTGTGGTTCCTGCATCACAGGCATCCTGGACAAAAATAGAGTCAGGTGCTGTAGAAGCAGTGGATGTATCAGAGGCACCGGGGGATGAGGAAATATCGGAAAATTCAACTGAAGACGCATTTTCAGATGGAAGCACAGATGGAGATTTTGACACAAATAAGAATATTTCTGACAATGCAGCAACGGAAGCTGGCGGTGAGGATATTCAGACAGCAGATGGCAGTATCAGCGGAGAATTGCCGGCAGATTTTTCCGAAGGAACGGAGAACGGCGATAACGGTTCCGAAGAACTTCAGCTTCAGCAGGAAAACGGTAATGTAGAAAACGTCGCAGAGCCGGATAATAATAAAGCTGATGAAGGCGCAGGTCAGGCACAGACTGATTTTACAGATGATGCCAATGCTGCTGGGGATTTTTCCGCAGGAGATGCTTCAGATGGAGAACTTGGAACTTATCAGACTGTGACTCTGGAAGTTGAGGAAGGACAGGATATCACAGCACCCTTGAACACACTGTTTCTTGAACTGAAAGATCAGGCCACAGATGAAAATCCCTGCAAGATCATAATTCCACCGGGAAATTATGAACTGACAGGTACACTTTGCATGTACAGTAATATGTACTTATATGCAAGAGACGCTAATATTACAAAAACGTCTACCACCAAACATCTGATCCTCCGTCTTGGAAATACCAAAGATTCAGAAGGCGGATATGATGGATATCGCAACATTGTGATCGATGGAGGAACCTGGGACTACAATTATCAGTGTGTGGAAAATAAGGATGCACCAGGCGGATTTGTGGGATTTTGCATTGGACATGCTACGAATGTTACGATTAAAAATGCTACATTTCTTAATAATCTAAAATCTCATTTTCTGGAATTTGGCGGAGTGAAAAATGCCAAGATCACAGGCTGTACATTCAGTGGCTATTATAAGAATTATGTGGAAGGCGGACAGGAATGTATTCAGATCGACTGCTGTACAGATGAGAGCAATGTTTTTCCGCAGTACAGACCTTATGATGGAACGACCTGTGAAGATTTTGTGATTGATGGAAATGTGTTCGAAGATGTCTTTACAGGGCTGGGAACGCACAGTATGATGTCCGGAAAAACATATAAAAGGATCACAGTTACGAATAATACTTTCCATAATGTAAAAAAACGCTGTATAAGGTTTATGAATTATGAAGATTCTACAGCAGAAAATAATACCATGGTAAATGTGGGAAATGGAGTGGACATTTCTTCTGTGAGCAGCAATACACACCAGACGCCAGGCTATGATGATGGGCCGGACATGCTGAAAAACAGGAATCTTCGTGTGGCAGGAAACTACATCAGTCTTGCCAGAACTACCAGCATTGGTGGAATTGCATGGATCTGCAGTGGTATAAAAGTTTCAGGCTATAATATGAAAAAAGATGGAGCTGTGCTCCCTAAAAAGATATATCCGGTGAAAGGTGTGACTGTAGAAGATAATCAGATCAGCGGATATGGAAACGGAATCAGCATGTCTCTTACTGACACAGATACCGTAACAGATAATCAGGTAACAATGAAAAAAACTTCTTCATATTCCAATTTTGGGATTTATACCCAGGATTCCAGAGGAAGCGTTATCAGCAGGAATACAGTGTCCGGAACTGCAAATACGGGAATTTATCTCTCCGGTTCTGTCTATGCAGCAGGATCAGAACAGAGAAATCTTGTAGAGCAGAATACTGTTTCCGGAGCAGGCGGAGATGGAATTTATCTGCAATCTGTAAATACTTCATCCACTGCACAGAAGAATACTGTTAAATCAGTGGCCGGCTCGGGAATACGTGTAAATGCAGGAAAGAACAATAATGTTCTTGGTAATATCTGTTTATCCAACAAAAATCATGGCGTGAAAATTGAGTATGTGGCCGGCGGAGTCAGGGTAAAAAGCAATCGTGTGACATCAAATGCAAAAAGTGGTATTTTGCTCTGGAAATCAAAAGTATCCGAAGTATCAGGAAACCGTGCGGAGAAAAATACGGGGAATGGTGTTTATGCATATGCATCTGTAATACCGGTCATGAAAAAGAATACATTTTGCGAAAACGGAAAGGTTCAGGCGGTATATGTAAAAAGCTGCAAAGGATGGAACGGCATCAACCGTCCTTCATGCAGAACTGTTACATCAAGAAGTACAGCTATAAGCGGAACTGCATCAGGTAGCCAGACAGTTATTGCATATGTGCAGCGTTCCGGAAAACAGACAAAGCTGGGTGTATCATCCGTAAACAAAAAGAAACAGTACGTTATTAAAATAAAGAAGCAAAAAAAGAATACTGCTCTGAAACTTGTCTCAAAAGATAAATACGGAAATACAGTAACAGTAAATACTGTTGTGAAGTAAGTATGTGTGATAAAAAAGATTCTGTTCCGGATATCCATACATCGTATGTATAGAAGGAACAGAATCTTTTTTTTGAAAAATGTAAAAAAATCAAAAAAAAGTGCTTGACACACTTTTTTTCTTATGTTAAAGTGGAGGATGCTATATTATGGCTAGATATGCCTGCCTAAAGGTCAGGCGGGATCATGTTGTAATAAATAATAAAAAAACAGGGGTGAAACGTCAATGGAAAAAAACAGAATTCGTTCTGTAAAAACTGGAAAAAGCATGCGTATGAGCTACCAGAGACAAAAAGAAGTCCTGGAAATGCCAAACCTGATCGAAGTTCAGAAAGATTCCTACCAGTGGTTTCTTGACGAAGGTTTAAAAGAAGTATTTGATGATATTTCTCCGATCGCAGATTACGGCGGAAAGCTCAGTCTGGAATTCATCGATTTCACATACGATGAAAAAGATGCAAAATATTCCATCGAGCAGTGTAAAGAACGTGACGTGACTTATGCCGCACCTTTGAAGGTTCGAGTAAGGCTGATCAATAAGGAAACAGAAGAGATCAACGAACACGAGATTTTCATGGGAGATTTACCGCTGATGACAGCTACGGGTACCTTTGTTATCAATGGTGCTGAGCGTGTTATTGTCAGCCAGTTAGTACGTTCCCCTGGAATCTACTACGCGATCGCTCATGATAAGCTTGGTAAGAGACTGTTTTCCAGTACTGTAATTCCGAACAGAGGTGCATGGCTGGAGTACGAGACAGATTCAAATGATGTATTTTATGTACGTGTAGACAGAACAAGAAAGGTTCCGATCACTGTTCTGATCCGTGCACTGGGCATTGGAACCAATGCTGAGATCATCGATCTGTTTGGTGAAGAGCCAAAGATCCTTGCCAGCTTTACAAAGGATACCTCCACAAACTATCAGGAAGGTCTCCTTGAGCTGTATAAGAAGATCCGTCCGGGCGAGCCGCTTGCAGTAGAGAGCGCAGAGAGCCTGATCATGGCAATGTTCTTCGATCCGAGAAGATATGACCTTGCCAAAGTCGGACGTTATAAATTTAATAAGAAGCTTCATTTCAATAAACGTATCGTAGGCCACAAGCTTTCCCAGGATGTTGTAGATACAACAACAGGTGAGATCCTTGCTGAGGCTGAGACACTTGTTACAAAAGAGCTTGCTGATACATTACAGAATTCCGCAGTTCCGTACGTATGGATCCAGGGTGAGGAGAGAGAGATCAAAGTTCTTTCTAGCCTTATGGTTGATATCCGTCACTATCTGCCGGAGCTTGAGGATCCGAAGTCCCTGGGTGTTACAGAATTAGTATACTACCCAGTGCTCGAAAAAATTCTGGAAGAAAATGACACATTTGAGGACAGATGTGATGCGATCAAACGTGATATCCACGACCTGATCCCGAAACACATCACCAAGGAAGATATCCTTGCGTCCATTAACTACAATATGCATCTGGAGTATGGCCTTGGTAACGATGATGATATCGACCACCTGGGCAACCGTCGTATCCGTGCTGTCGGTGAGTTGCTTCAGAATCAGTACCGCATCGGTCTTTCCAGACTTGAGCGTGTGGTACGTGAGAGAATGACAACACAGGACACAGAGAGTATTTCTCCGCAGTCCCTGATCAATATCAAACCTGTAACTGCAGCAGTAAAAGAGTTCTTCGGTTCTTCTCAGCTGTCACAGTTCATGGATCAGAACAACCCGCTTGGAGAGCTGACTCACAAGAGAAGACTTTCCGCACTGGGACCTGGCGGTCTGTCACGAGACAGAGCCGGATTCGAGGTTCGAGACGTACATTATTCCCACTATGGAAGAATGTGCCCGATCGAGACTCCTGAGGGACCGAACATCGGTCTTATCAACTCCCTTGCATCCTATGCAAGGATCAATCAGTACGGCTTCGTAGAGGCTCCGTACAGAAAGATCGACAAAACAGATCCTTCCAATCCGCGTGTAACCGATGAGGTTGTATACATGACAGCGGATGAGGAAGATAATTACCATGTAGCACAGGCGAATGAGCCACTGGATGAAGAGGGACACTTCATTCATAAGAACGTTTCCGGTCGTTACCGCGAGGAGACACAGGAGTACGAGCAGCACATGTTCGATTACATGGATGTATCTCCGCGAATGGTATTCTCCGTTGCTACAGCCCTGATCCCGTTCCTGCAGAACGATGATGCGAACCGTGCGCTGATGGGATCCAACATGCAGCGTCAGGCCGTTCCGCTTCTTACAACAGAGGCTCCGGTTGTTGGTACAGGTATGGAGACCAAGACAGCTGTTGACTCCGGTGTATGCGTTGTTGCAAGAAAAGCAGGTACAGTACTTCGTTCCACATCTACAGATATCTCTATCAAGAATGATGACGGAACAAAAGATGATTATCATCTGACTAAATTCATGCGAAGCAACCAGAGCAACTGCTACAACCAGAGACCGATCGTGTTCCAGGGTGAGCATGTTGAGGCAGGACAGGTTATCGCGGATGGCCCGTCTACATCCAATGGTGAGCTTGCACTTGGTAAGAACCCGCTGATCGGATTTATGACCTGGGAGGGTTATAACTACGAGGATGCTGTTCTTCTTAGTGAGAAACTGGTACAGAATGATGTTTATACATCTGTCCATATTGAGGAATATGAGGCAGAATCCCGTGATACCAAGCTGGGACCGGAAGAGATCACACGTGACGTTCCGGGTGTCGGCGATGACGCTCTGAAGGATCTGGATGAGCGCGGTATCATCCGTATCGGTGCTGAGGTACGTGCCGGTGATATCCTTGTCGGTAAGGTTACTCCTAAGGGAGAGACTGAGCTTACTGCTGAGGAGCGTCTCCTTCGTGCTATCTTCGGTGAGAAGGCAAGAGAGGTACGTGATACTTCCCTTAAGGTACCGCACGGTGAGTATGGTATTATCGTAGATGCCAAGGTATTTACAAGAGAGAACGGCGATGAGCTGAGCCCTGGAGTAAATCAGGCAGTACGTATTTATATTGCACAGAAGAGAAAGATCTCCGTTGGTGATAAGATGGCTGGTCGTCATGGTAACAAGGGTGTCGTTTCCCGTGTACTTCCGGTTGAGGATATGCCATTCCTTCCAAACGGACGTCCTCTTGATATCGTGCTGAATCCTCTGGGTGTACCTTCCCGAATGAACATCGGACAGGTCCTGGAGATCCACTTGAGCCTTGCTGCCAAAGCACTTGGCTTCAATATTGCAACACCTGTATTCGATGGCGCAAACGAGGTTGATATCCAGGATACTCTGGAGCTTGCCAACGATTACGTTAATACGGAAGACTTTGAGGAATTCCGTGAGAAATATAAAGACATCCTTGCACCGGATGTTATGCAGTATCTCGATGAGAATAAAGCTCACAGAGCACTCTGGAAGGGCGTTCCGATCTCCAGAGACGGTAAGGTAAGACTTCGTGACGGACGAACAGGCGAGTACTTCGACAGCCCTGTAACTATCGGTCACATGCACTACCTGAAGCTGCATCATCTGGTAGATGATAAGATCCATGCACGTTCCACAGGTCCATACTCCCTGGTAACACAGCAGCCTCTGGGTGGTAAAGCTCAGTTCGGTGGACAGCGTTTCGGAGAGATGGAGGTTTGGGCACTGGAGGCATATGGTGCTTCCTACACACTGCAGGAGATCCTGACAGTGAAGTCTGATGATGTGATCGGACGTGTTAAGACCTATGAAGCGATCATCAAAGGTGACAACATTCCTGAGCCAGGTATTCCTGAGTCCTTTAAGGTACTTCTTAAAGAGCTTCAGTCTCTTGGTCTGGATGTACGTGTGCTCAGCGAGGACGGATCAGAGGTACACATTATGGAAACCTCTGATTACGGAGATACTGATCTTCGTCATGTCATCGAGGGCGATTCCAGAGGACGCAGAGATGAGGAGTCCTTCGGTAAACACGGCTACACCAAGCAGGAGTTCAGCGGAGAAGAGCTTGTCAATGTAGAAGAAGATGAGGACATGGAAGACGAAGATGATATGATCGAGTTTGAAGAGTCCTTTGATGATGAGGAATAAGAAAGGGGAAAGAATACATGGCAGAAACAACCAACGCCAATGAAACATATCAGCCAATGACTTTCGATGCCATCAAGATCGGACTGGCGTCCCCTGAGAAGATCAGAGAGTGGTCACACGGTGAGGTTTAAAACCTGAAACGATCAACTACAGAACCTTGAAGCCTGAGAAGGATGGTCTTTTCTGTGAAAGGATTTTCGGACCGAGCAAGGACTGGGAGTGCCACTGTGGAAAGTACAAAAAAATTCGCTATAAAGGCGTTGTCTGCGATAGATGCGGTGTTGAAGTAACCAAATCTGCCGTTCGTAGAGAGCGTATGGGACACATCGAGCTTGCAGCTCCGGTGTCTCATATCTGGTACTTTAAAGGAATTCCGTCCCGTATGGGTCTGATCCTTGATATTTCTCCGAGAACACTGGAGAAAGTGCTTTACTTTGCTAACTATATCGTTCTGGATCCTGCAGATTCCGGACTTATGTACAAACAGGTACTCACCGAGCGTGAGTACCAGGAAGCACGTGAGTCTTACGGAGAAGGATTCCGTGTAGGTATGGGTGCCGAGTCCATCATGGAGCTCCTTCAGGCTATCGATCTTGAAAAGGATTCCGAAGAACTGAAGGCAGAACTTGTGGACGCAACAGGCCAGAAACGTGCAAGGATCATCAAACGTCTTGAAGTTGTGGAGTCCTTCCGTGAGTCCGGCAACCGTCCTGAGTGGATGATCATGACCGTTATCCCGGTTATCCCGCCGGATCTTCGTCCTATGGTACAGCTGGACGGAGGACGTTTTGCAACATCTGACCTGAATGATCTTTACAGAAGGATCATCAACAGAAACAACCGTCTGAAAAGACTTCTGGAGCTTGGTGCTCCGGATATCATTGTCCGCAACGAGAAGCGTATGCTGCAGGAGGCTGTAGATGCCCTGATCGATAACGGACGCCGTGGACGTCCTGTAACAGGCCCTGGAAACAGAGCTCTGAAATCCCTTTCCGATATGCTGAAAGGTAAATCCGGACGTTTCCGTCAGAACCTTCTTGGTAAACGAGTTGACTACTCCGGACGTTCTGTAATCGTCGTAGGACCTGAGCTGAAGATCTATCAGTGTGGTCTTCCGAAAGAGATGGCTATCGAGCTGTTCAAACCATTCGTTATGAAAGAGCTTGTTGCCAACGGAACTTCCCACAACATCAAGAATGCCAAGAAAATGGTAGAGAAGCTTGAGCCGGCAGTATGGGATGTCCTTGAGGACGTCATTAAGGAGCATCCGGTTATGCTGAACCGTGCACCTACACTGCATCGTCTGGGTATCCAGGCGTTCGAGCCAATCCTTGTAGAAGGTAAGGCGATCAAGCTTCATCCGCTTGTTTGTACAGCGTTTAACGCTGACTTCGATGGTGACCAGATGGCCGTACATCTCCCGCTTTCTCAGGAAGCACAGGCAGAGTGCCGTTTCCTTCTGTTATCACCGAACAACCTTCTGAAACCGTCAGATGGTGGTCCTGTAGCCGTTCCTTCACAGGATATGGTCCTTGGTATCTACTACCTGACTCAGGAGAGACCTGGAAACAAGGGTGAAGGCAAGTTCTTTAAGAGTGTCAACGAGGCAATTCTTGCATATGAGAACAAGGTCATCACACTCCAGACCAAGATCATTGTACGTTGCCATAAGACAATGCCGGATGGCACTGTGTTAAGCGGCAATGTTCAGTCCACACTGGGACGTTTCCTGTTCAACGAGATCCTTCCGCAGGACCTTGGATTTGTGGACAGAAGCGTACCTGGAAACGAACTGCTTCTTGAGGTTGATTTCCTTGTAGGTAAGAAACAGCTGAAGCAGATCCTTGAAAAGGTTATCAATACTCACGGTGCAACAAAGACAGCCGAGGTACTTGACTCCGTTAAGGCTATGGGTTACAAATACTCCACACGTGCAGCCATGACCGTATCCATTTCCGATATGACCGTGCCGCCGCAGAAGCCGGAGATGATCAAGCAGGCTCAGGATACTGTTGACCGTATCACAAAGAACTACAAACGTGGTCTTATCACAGAGGAAGAGCGTTACAAAGAGGTTGTTGATACCTGGAAGAAGACCGATGATGAGCTTACAAAGGCACTTCTTACAGGTCTTGATAAGTACAACAACATCTTCATGATGGCTGACTCCGGAGCCCGTGGTTCCGATAAGCAGATCAAACAGCTTGCCGGAATGCGAGGACTGATGGCTGATACAACCGGTCATACCATTGAGCTCCCGATCAAGTCAAACTTCCGTGAAGGTCTTGACGTACTGGAGTACTTCATGTCCGCTCATGGAGCTCGTAAAGGTCTTTCTGATACCGCTCTTCGTACAGCCGATTCCGGATACCTGACAAGACGACTTGTTGACGTATCCCAGGATCTGATCGTTCGTGAGGCGGACTGCTGTGAGAACAGAGCAGAGATCTCCGGTATGGTCGTTCGTGGATTCATGGACGGAAAAGAAGAGATCGAGAGCCTTCAGGAGCGTATCACAGGACGTTTCTCCTGTGAGACAGTTAAGAATAAAGATGGAGAAATCCTTGTTAAAGCAAACCACATGATCACACCGAAGCGTGCAGCCCGTATCATGAAAGAGGGCGTAAGCAACCAGACAGGCGGACCGATCGACAAACTGAAGATCCGTACCATCCTTTCCTGTAAGTGCAAGGTTGGTGTCTGCGCAAAATGTTATGGTGCGAACATGGCTACCGGTGAGCCGGTACAGGTTGGTGAGTCTGTTGGTATCATCGCAGCACAGTCTATCGGTGAGCCAGGTACACAGCTGACCATGCGTACTTTCCATACCGGTGGTGTTGCCGGTGGAGATATCACACAGGGTCTTCCTCGTGTCGAGGAGCTTTTTGAGGCAAGAAAGCCGAAAGGTCTTGCGATCATCACAGAGATCCCAGGTGTTGCCACGATCAACGACACTAAGAAGAAACGTGAGATCATCGTAAACGATCCGGAGACAGGCGATTCCAAGACTTACCTGATCCCATACGGTTCTCGTATCAAAGTCCTTGATGGACAGGTTCTTGAGGCCGGCGATGAGCTGACAGAAGGTAGTGTAAATCCGCATGATATCCTGAGAATCAAGGGTGTGCGTGCAGTTCAGGATTACATGATCCGTGAGGTTCAGCGTGTATATCGTCTGCAGGGTGTTGAGATCAACGATAAGCATATCGAGGTTATCGTTCATCAGATGCTGAAGAAGATCCGTATCGAGGATAACGGAGATACAGAGTTCCTGCCAGGAACACTTGTTGATGTCCTTGATGTTGAGGAAGTTAACGAGAAACTTGAGGCAGAGGCAAACAGCCGGCAGAGGGCAAACAGGTTATGCTTGGTATTACCAAAGCATCCCTTGCTACAAACTCCTTCCTGTCAGCAGCATCCTTCCAGGAAACAACAAAAGTCCTGACAGAGGCTGCTATCAAAGGTAAGATCGATCCGCTGATCGGTCTGAAAGAGAACGTTATCATCGGTAAGCTGATTCCTGCAGGTACAGGTATGAAGCGTTACAGTGAGATCAGTCTTGACACAGGAATGCCGGAGGTAAAAACAGCTTCCGAGGAGCCTGAGGATACAGAGGAAATTTCCGTAGAGGAAGAGAAGACTGAGACTGCTCCGGAGGAAGAGACCATTGCTGTTGAAGAGACAGCAGAGGAAACTGCACCGGTAGAAGAATAAGTCGATATACCTTGCTAATATAAATAAATCTCCCCCCGGAAATCCGGAGGGAGATTTCTGTTTATAAGCAGGGAGTTTCTGAGAGAGGAGGGATTGCGATGGACAAGGAACTGCCAATTTCCCCGTGGCCGGAATGGAAGATCGTAAGCAAGATCGGGGAAGGCTCTTTTGGAAGAGTGTATAAAGCTCAGAGAACTGAGAAGGGACGTTCTTTTTACTCGGCAATTAAGATAATCACAATCCCCGCCAGTAAAGGGGAGCTGGACAGTGTGCGCTCAGAATCCGGTGATGAAAAATCTGTCCGCGGTTATTTTGAAAATCTGGTGGAGGAGTGCATTCAGGAAGTAAGCACCATGGAGTATTTCCGGGGAAATTCCCATATTGTATCTGTAGAAGATTACAAGGTGATGGAATATCTGGACGAGATCGGATGGGATATTTTTATCCGCATGGAATATCTCACAAGCTTCATGGAATATTATGCGGGAAAAAATCTCACAGAAAAAGAAGTGATGAAGCTGGGTATCGATCTTTGCAGATCACTGGAATACTGTGGGCAGCTTCACATCATCCACAGGGATATCAAACCTGAGAATATTTTTGTATCCAGGTTCGGGGATTTCAAGCTGGGGGACTTTGGAATCGCCAGAGAACTGGAAAAAACCATGAGTACCCTTTCCAAAAAGGGAACTTATTCCTATATGGCGCCGGAGATGTACAGGGGAGAACAGTACGACAGCAGAGTGGACATTTATGCACTTGGCTTGGTGTTATATAAACTGATGAATCATAACAGGCTTCCGTTTCTGAATCTTGAAAAACAGCTGATCACATACAGAGATAAGGAAAACGCACTCACGAGGAGGATGTCAGGCGAAACACCGCCACCACCTGTGGATGCAGGAGAGGCTTTCGGCTCCGTTATCTTAAAAGCCTGTGCTTATGATGCAAAAGAACGATATCAGACTCCTGAGAAGTTCGGGAAGCACTGGAAGAAATCCGGTATGGAGCGGCAAACAGAGAACAGGGAGTTCATGAGAAACCGAAACCAGTGGAGGAAAGACCTGTTCCGGAGTCCATGCCGAAGTTTCTTCAGGAGGGTGCAGCCAGACAGCTGGCAAGAACGAGTCAGCTGAATACGGATGCGATCCGTCAGGCACGTAAAAATCCTGTGCCGGTATCCATACAGCCGGAGAAACCGACAGCCGGAGAAATAGCAAAAAATGCAGACCGGAATACGCCAAAGGCTCAGAGCACAATACAGAAGCCTCAGAAATCTGCATCCGGAAAAACAGCATCCGAAAAGGATAGCCTGTCCGGTTATCCGTCAGGACGTTCCCGTCAGTCAGATCCCGGTATAAGAAAAACCGGAGCTGTAAAGCCCAGAGTTACCTCTATCACAGATCTGGAAGACGACCGTGACCAGAATCTCCAGGAGTGGGAAGGATCCGTGCCAGAGAATGACGGAAATGACGATGACAGAAGGAAACGGAAAGGTATTTTCAGAATGCTTATAACAGCCGGGATCCTTGTTGTGCTGATCGGCGGGATCCTTGCGGTACGAACGATACGGAAACCTGCGGATAACGGGGAACCTTCGTATACAGATTCCGATGATTCTGATGCTCTGAACAAAGGAAATTTCGGTACTGCAGACAATTCGGATAAAAGTTTCGCACAGGCAATGGAAACGATACGTGACCATGCGACAACCATAGAAAATGCCCTGGACAGCTATAGACGTGAAGGTACAGAGGGGGATTGCCTGCGCTTTTATAACGGATCAGGAGAGATCGCCAAAGTACTTGTATATCCCGGCAGTTCCGCAGATGGCGTTTATGAGGAATATTTTTACTGGGGCGAGCAGATGTTTTATACTTATGTATGGGACGGAGATGAGAAGCAGTATTTTTATTATCAGGACGGCCTTCTGATCCGATGGATCGATGCAGATGGTAAGGTTCATGATAAAGAGAGCGATAACGACAAATATGTAGAACTGGGAGACAAATACTGGAGTAATTCTGTAGTGGAGCTTCAGCAGTAATGTCGAAGGGTTTTTACGAAAGGAAAAAGAATGGCCTATCAGATTGATTATGCGTATACATGTCACACCGGAAAGGTGAGGACAAATAATGAGGATAATTTCTGGTGCTGCGGAGTGCGCCTGCCGGTGCACAACCAGGGGGTTGACGGAATCCTGGCAGGTCATACACAGCACTGGCAGCTTCCAATGCTGGCTGTTTTTGACGGCATGGGCGGAGAAAGCTGCGGTGAAATGGCAGCTTCTGCGGCTGTGGAAGCGCTGGGAGGCTTCTATGAAGAAAACAAAAAGACCCTGAAAAAAGAGCCTGTGGTTTTTCTGACAGGAGCCTGCGAAAATATGAATGAGGCAGTATGTCGCTACAGCAATGAAAACTGTATCAGAAGCATGGGAACAACCATGGCACTTTTGTCTTTCAGCGAAAAGGCAATCTATGCCTGCAACCTTGGGGATAGCCGTATCTACCGTCATTTTCAGGGGAAGTTTCAGCAGATTTCCACGGACCATGTGATCGGCGGAAAAATGCTGGGAAAAGCTCCGCTGACGCAGTATCTGGGCTTTCAGGAAGAAAACATGGCACTGGAGCCTTCTATCGTGGAGATCGGTTATCAGCCGGGAAGCTCGTATCTGATCTGTTCAGATGGAGTGACAGACATGCTTTCTGATGAGGAGCTTCAGAAGATCCTTGACGGGACAGAAACCGCAGAAGAAAAAGTAGGTAAGATCCTGGAACAGGCATTGGAAAGAGGCGGCAGAGATAATGTGACACTGGTCCTTGCACAGATCAGCGGCTATGAAGAAAAAAATATTCTCAAACGCTGGGCAGAGCGCCACAGTACCGGACGGTAATAAACCCGGGGAGTAAGAAAAGGGATAAGGAGAAAATTTGCGATGAGAAATCGAATGCAGGATCTTGATTTTGAACAGACAGTTGCCTTCGATTCAGTGAAGGACTTTGAATTTACAAGAAAGGCAGCACAGAAGTTCCGCCAGGTTGTCAGTCTGGATTCCTTTGAGGATGAGGATGCAGATGTTATTTTTCATTATCTTTACAAGGAGATGGAACTGGTTTCCTTTGGTGACTATCTGAAACGATATGTGTATGAGCGTGCAGAGCTTGAGGAGCCTTTTTCCCAGGTACCGCAGGAAGTCTACAGAGAGATTGTTGTGGAATCCTTCAAGGAAACCTACACACCGAAATCCATGTCACCTACGTCAGCCAAGCTGAGTTCTCTGGTGAATAACTGGCTGACTCAGGCATCTGTGAAGCGTGAAACAGTTTTTCTGCTGGGGTTCGGACTTCGGATGAGTACAGAGGATGTTTCAGATTTTCTGACCCGGGTGCTTCGTGAGCAGGATTTTGATTTTCATAATCCGGAAGAAGTGATCTACTGGTATTGCTACCGGAATCATCTTGGCTACTATAAAGCGGAGGAATATAAAGAAACCTACAAACAGATGACTCCGGTGAAAAAAAAGACCGGAGAGATCGTGTATGGCACAGGGCTTTGTCTGGACAGTGAAGAAAAGCTTCTGGAATATCTGGCTTTTCTGAAAGGGAGACATGATGATCCGAAATCAGAGAAGAGCCAGGCTTTTCAGGAATTTATGATCCTTCTGGAGCGGGCAAAGAAGATCATTGCAGCCATGTATCAGGAAGATGAGGAAGAAAACGGTGGCAAAAAGATCTGGAAGCCTGAGAATATCAGTGCTTCGGATCTGGAAAAGGTTATCTGCAGCGGGATCCCCATTAATAAAATGGGAAACCTCAAAAAGATGTCCGCATCCATTCTGGCAAAGCATTTCAGCCAGAAGCGCTTCAGCCGCCAGAGGATCAACAATATCCTGAACCATAAATTTCCGGTGGAGCGGTTTGATCTGATCACGCTGGAGTTTTTTGTGATCTCTCAGGAGATGGCAGAGGATGATCCGTATACAAGATACCGCCATTTCCTGGAGGAGATCCAGGAGATCCTGGCCCGCTGCGAAATGAGTGAGATCTACATAGTGAATCCATATGAGTGCTTTCTTCTGATGTGCCTGCTGACAGACTGTCCGCTGGCAGTATTTTCCGAGATTTGGGAAAAATCCTATGAAGAGGGAGAAGAAAAGAACTGAAAAAAGGATGATGCGTTTCGGTGATATGCTCCCTTCTAAGTAGACAAGAGAAATAATAAAATCTTGTTTATTTAGAAGGGAGCTTTCTTTATGGCATTCAAACATAAATTTACTTATGAAGAAAAAGTCAAAATAGTTTCTGAATACATTGATGGAACATATGGGTTCAGAGAAATATGTAAACGTTATGATATTAATCAAGGTTCTTTAAAAGATTGGAAACGACTTTATGAAACCTTTGGATGGAGCGGTTTGAAAACCGCTTCTAAAACTACTCGTTATTCAAAAGAAACTAAAGAGGCAGCTGTTAGAGATTACTTGTCTCATGAGTTTACATTCCCAGAAATATTAAAAAAGTATCAGATTCGTTCTGGAACTCAACTCAAAAAGTGGATAAAGAAGTATAATGGTTGTGAAGTATTAAAATCTTCTGGAACAGGGGGAAACAATATCATGACCACAGGCAGAAAAACCACATTTGATGAAAGGATCGAAATCGTACAGTATTGTATTGCACATGATCATAATTATGCCGAAACAGCCGAAGAATATCAGGTATCCTATCAGCAGGCACGTAACTATACTATTAAATATGAATCAAAAGGTGTAGAAGCTCTAAAGGATAATCGTGGAAAAAGAAAATCTCTAGATTCAATGAGTGAGTTAGAAAAACTCCGTGCTGAAGTTAAAATCTTACGTGCTGAAAAAGAACGTGCTGAAATGGAGGTTGCATTCTTAAAAAAATTAGAGGAGATCGAAAGGAGGCGGGGCTAAACCGAATAAGAAACGAACATACTTATCTGGCAATCAAAGAGCTTCATGAAGAAACGAAATTTTCTATCTGCTCATTATGTAAGATTGGGCATGTTTCCAGAGCAGCCTATTATAAATGGTTAAACCATAAAGAAAGTGATAATGACAAATTGAATCAGAAGTTGGCAGAAAGATTGGAAGAATTGCATAAGCAGCATCCGGACATGGGATATCGCCGATTAAACGACAAATTATATCATGATGATAAAATCGACGTAAACGACAAACGTATCTTACGAATCTGTCGCAAAAAGCAGATAAAATCCACTTTGAAACATCGTTATGATGGTTGTACCAGACCTTCCAGAAATCCAGGCTTCATCGCAGAGAATGTTTTAAACAGAGATTTTCATGCAGATAATCCAAACGAAAAATGGGTAACCGATGTTACAGAGTTCAAATACGGCACATCCTTCGACGATATTCATAAACTATATCTTAGTGTTATTTTAGATTTGTGTGACCGACGACCTGTAGCATATGTTTTAGGTGATTCGAACAATAATCAACTCGTATTCGATACTTTTGATCAGGCAGTAACCTTGAATCCAGATGCTAAGCCGATTTTTCATAGTGACAGGGGTTACCAATATACATCCAGGGCATTTCATCATAAACTGGAACAAGCTGGAATGACTCAAAGTATGTCACGTGTTGCTCATTGTACAGACAATGGTCCAATGGAAGGGTTCTGGGGAATTTTAAAACGAGAAATGTATTATAAGAAGAAATTTCATAGTAGAGAAGAATTAGTCTCCGCGATTGTTGAATATATAGATTATTACAGAAACGACAGACCTCAACGAGGTCTCGGTATTCTAACTCCAATGGAATACCATGACATGCTTATGGCAGCATAAAAATGCTACCCAGCATGATCTGGGTAGCAAAAAACCTATATTTTTTTAATTGTCTACTTGACGGGGCGCACACCATTTTGGAATCCTGTATCGGCTTTGTTGATTTTGTAAAGGCTTTGAAAAATTTACTTTTACTGGTTCATCAGTGCTTTGATATCTTCTTCCGGTGTGGTGATAGGTGCAATACCATAATTTTCAACCAGAAAGTTCAGAATATTAGGAGACAGGAATGCCGGAAGAGAAGGACCAAGACGGATATTTTTGATACCCAGATGCAGGAGGGTTAACAGGATACAGACTGCTTTCTGCTCATACCATGAGAGAACGAAGGAAAGCGGAAGCTCATTTACAGAACATCCAAATGCATCTGCAAGTGCCACAGCAACCTGGATCGCACCATAAGCATCATTACACTGACCCATATCCATCAGTCGTGGCAGACCACCGATCTCTCCCAGATCGAGATCATTGAAACGGAATTTTCCACATGCCAGGGTGAGGACAATACTGTCAGAAGGTGTCTGCTTCACAAATTCCGTATAATAGTTTCGACCTGGCTTGGCACCATCACAGCCGGCAACCAGGAAGAAATGGCGGATCGCGCCTGATTTTACGGCTTCTACCACAGTATCTGCATGGGACAGGATGGCTGCATGACCAAAACCGGTTGTCACTTTTTTACCGCCGTTGATACCGGAGAACGTCCGATCTTCTTTGTAACCACCCAGCTCCAGTGCTTTTTCAATAAGCGGTGTGAAATCTTTCTTCTCGTCAATATGAACAGCTCCCGGGAAGGCAACCACTTCTGTTGTAAATACTCTGTCAGCGTAGCTGCTTTTTGGAGGCATCAGACAGTTGGTAGTGTAGAGGATCGGGGCCGGAAGATGGTCAAATTCTTTCTGCTGATTCTGCCATGCAGTTCCGAAATTGCCCTTCAGGTGAGCGTATTTCTTTAAGAATGGATAGGCATGGGCAGGGAGCATTTCACCATGTGTATAGATATTGATTCCTTTTCCCTCAGTCTGTTCAAGCAAAAGCTGCAGATCTTTCAGATCATGTCCGGTCACGACAATAAAAGGCCCTTTTTCTACCGTAAGTGTAACATCAGTTGGCTCTGGTGTTCCATAGGTTTCTGTATTTGCCTTATCAAGAAGTGCCATGCACTTCAGATTGATCTCTCCTGTTTTGAGTACTGTGGAAAGCAGTGCTTCTGTGTTTTCTTCATAACCGATCTTAGATAATGCCTCGCAGAAGAACTGATTCACTTCGGCATCTTCATAATTCAGAACACTTGCATGATAGGCATAGGCAGCCATTCCGCGGATACCAAAGAGAATAAGAGATTTCAAGGAGCGGATATCTTCATTGGCATTCCACAGCTGCTGAAGATCATATTCCTCTGTTCTGCAGTCAGGAGCCAGTCTTTCTTTTTCAGCTCTGACTTTTTGTATCATATTTTCGATTGCTGCATTGTCAAAACTTACATTTGTAACTGTAGTAAACAGTCCTTCGATTATGATCTGTCCGGTTCTTTTTGAAATAGTTTCCGTGCTGTCGGCAGCTTTAGCCAGACTGATCAATGCACCTGTCAGCTCATCCTGTAATTTCGCTGTATCTGCTTTTTTTCCGCAGACACCGGCATTTCCGGTACAGCCGGTACATCCGACTGTCTGTTCACACTGAAAACAAAACATTTTTTTATCCATTATTGTATTCTCCTTTTATTCTGTGATTTTTCGAATGATCTTTCTTATTATTTTATCCTCGGCCGGTAATATTTATCCTTGGTTTCTGTTAGGAGTATAGTATAATAATTACAACGTGTATGTTTGATTTCCAACAGGAGGATTAATTTTGAAAAAATATTTACCCATTTTAAGAACCAGTCCTTTCTTTAAAGGTCTTACTGATAATGAGATATTATCCATACTGCACTGTGTAAATGCAACAACAATCTCCAGAAAACGGGATTCTTATATTTTCAGAGCCGGAGATTCTACCGAAGTAATGGGACTTGTGGTGGCAGGCTGTGTTCTTGTTATTCAGGAAGACCTCTGGGGACATCGGAATATTCTGTCAAAATGTCATGCAGGAGATTTTTTCGGTGAACCATATGCAGCAAGCCCGGGAGCTGTTCTGAATGTCAGTGTGGTAGCAGATGAAGATTGTGAGATTATTTTTTTAAATGTTCAAAGACTTCTGGTTTCCTGTCCAACAGTATGTGATCATCATCAGAAGCTGATTCGTAACCTGGTCGGTGTCCTGGCAAATAAGATCCTGATCCTCAACGATAAGATCACACATGTTGGCAAGCGAACGACAAGGGATAAGCTGCTGTCCTATCTGTCGTCGGTATCTATCAGACAGGCATCGTTATCCTTTGATATTCCTTTTGACCGGCAGCAACTGGCAGATTATCTTTGTATTGACCGTGCGGCAATGTCTGCGGAGATATCAAAGCTGCAAAAAGAAGGACTTATAAAAACAAACAGAAACCATTTTGAGCTGACTGTCTGTAATGATACGGATTCAGGAATAAAAATGTGATATACATCACGGAAAACGATAAACTTTTTCATTATAATACAAAAGGAAAGCGAGACAAGAGTAGTTTATTATCAGAAACTGCAAAAGCTATACCAGTGAGGTTGATACAATGGGACAGATAACACTCAGGGAACTGGAGAAGATGGATTTTTTTAAAGAAATCCCAAAGGATATTCTGCAGAATCTGCTTAATGAAAGTGAAGTTGTTTCTTATAAGAAAAAAGAAGTGATTTTTCATTCACGAAGCAGAACCAAAACAGTATATTTTGTGTATTCCGGCGAAGTGATGCTTTATAATCTGACCAAGCATGGAAATCGAAAGGTGATTTTTATCCTGGGAAAGGACGGCTTTTAAATCAGAGCATTGTAAGCAAAAAGCCGAATGCACTTTTTTGTGAGGCTGCCTGTCCGGTGCAGGTGATAGAAATTGCAGAAAAACAGTTTCTTCAGCTTATGGAACAGAGCCATGCTTTGACAAGAGCTGTTTTGAGAGAGTATGAGAGAAATCTCTGGCGAATGGGGCACCAGCTAAAGAATACGACCGGAAATATGCAGATGGAGCGAAAAATAGCTGCAAAATTATGGAAGCTCGGTCGTGATTTTGGCGTAGATACGGAAGAAGGGGTGATGATAGATATTGATCTTACCATTACCCTGATGGCAGATCTGGTTGGTGCACCAAGGGAAAATGTATCTCGTGCCTGTAAGGTTCTTACGGACAGAGGTCTGATCTGTTATGGTAATAAGCGCTTTATTCTGATAGATTTTGATGGTCTTGCAGAATTTTATAAAATGTGATTATAAGAAAGGGGTATCTGATGGGAAAACGAGTCAGCAGTGATGAGATGCAGAATATTTTTGAAATTTTGCAGAAATCCTATGATGTGTATGGACCGAAAATTTACCAGGGGACAGGATGCTTTTCAGATACAGATGTAGTTCGTTATGGTCTGCTGAACAGCTGGGAAGAGATTGTCTGGAATCAGAAGTCGGATTACAGCTTTAAGGAGGTACTGCTTCCGATTTCAGAGACGATTCTTTATTTTACGGAGAATGAGATGAAAACAGCAGACGGAGCGGCAAGACAGAGGTTGATTTTCTTGAAAAGCTGTGATTTTCATGCCCTGAAACGTCTGGACGACATGTATTTGAAAAATGGTGCAGAGGATTATTATTACAGAAGAATGCGGGAAAACACAGTTTTTGCTGTGATGGGGTGTAAGGAATCCGGAAAAAATTGTTTTTGCGTAAGTATGGGAACGAATCGTTGTGAAGAATATGATATGTATATTTTTCAGGATGAAGATGGATGTTACATGGAGCTGAGATGCAGAGAACTGGAAGAATTATTATGGGATTATGGACAGAATGTTCAGGAGAAACCGATTTTTGTGGAAAATAATGAGGTTCATGTAGAGGTTCCGGAAAAACTATCAAATACAATTCACCAGGATTCCATGTGGCAGGAATATGGCAGTCGATGTATTGGCTGTGGCCGCTGTAATTTTGTCTGTCCTACGTGTACCTGTTTTACTATGCAGGATATTTTTTATAAAGATAATCCAAAGGCCGGAGAGCGTCGCCGTGTATGGCTTCCTGCCAGGTAGATGGATATTCTGATATTGCCGGAGGACACAGTTTCCGCCAAAGTCAGGGTGAAAGAATGCGCTTTAAGGTATTACATAAAATTTCAGATCATAAGAAAAGATTCGGATATCATATGTGCGTCGGCTGCGGGCGTTGTGAAAATGTCTGTCCGGAGTATATTTCCTATATCGAATGTCTTCAGAAGCTGAAAGAAAAGGAGGGAAAGTAAGATGACGAATGAATATATTCCTTTCTTATCTAAGATAAAAGAAATCGTGAAGCATACAGAGACAGAATATACATTCCGTATGACATATGTGGGTGAAGTAAGACCGGGACAGTTTTTTGAAGTTTCTATTCCTAAATATGGTGAGGCACCGATTTCTGTCAGTGGTATAGGAGAAGATTATGTTGATCTGACCATACGCAAGGTTGGCAAGGTGACCGGAGAGATTTTTGAACTGAATGAGGGAAGCTGTTTTTTTATGCGTGGCCCGTATGGAAATGGTTTTGAGAAGGAGAATTATCAGGGAAAAGAACTGATCGTGGTAGCTGGTGGAACAGGAGTATCTCCTGTGAGAGGAGTGATCAGTTACTTCGGTGAGCATCCGGATGAAGTGAAAAAATTACACACGATCCTTGGGTTTAAATCGCCGTCAGATATTTTGTTCCGTGAGGATCTGAAGATCTGGGAACAGCAGATGGAGCTGATCCTGACAGTGGATTCCGCTGATGACGATTCTTATAGGACAGGACTTGTTACAAAATATATTCCGGAACTTGAGCTTGATAATATCCATGAGACTGCAGCTATTGTTGTCGGACCACCGGTCATGATGAAATTTGCAGTAGCAGAGCTTTTAAAGCTGGGAATGAAGGAAGAACAAATCTGGATATCTCAGGAGAGAAAAATGTGCTGTGGACTTGGTAAATGCGGGCATTGTCGAATGAATGATACCTATATTTGTCTGGATGGTCCGGTATTCTGTTATTCAGAAGGCAAAAAACTGTTTGATTAGGGGAGGAAATCGTAATGGATATCAATACAAAGAAACTAAAGAAAAATGCCTTCCGTGTATCAAAGGTCCGTGGGCTTACGGCTTCCAGAGTTCGTGTTCCGGGAGGGTGCTGTAATGCAGACGTTATGCAGCAGGTGGTGGATATTGCCAGAAAATATGGAAACGGACAGATCCATGTTACCACTCGTCAGGGATTCGAAATAGAAGGAATCCATATGGAAGATATGGATGAAGTTAATGAGATGCTTCAACCGATCATTGATAATCTTCAGATCAATCAAAATGAAGCAGGTACCGGGTATCCGGCATCAGGAACCAGAAATGTCTGTGCATGTATCGGAAACAGAGTCTGTCCTTTTGGAAATTATAATACAGCAGCTTTTGCGAAGAGAATCGAAAAGGCTATATTTCCTAATGATCTTCATTTTAAAATTGCACTTACAGGTTGTGCCAATGACTGTATCAAAGCAAGAATGCACGATTTTGGAATTATCGGTATGACAGAGCCACAATATGACCCTGATCGTTGTGTATCCTGTGGCGCCTGTGTAAAAGGCTGTGATAAGCTTTCGGTGGATGCGTTAAAGATGGATAATTACAGAATCGTGCGCAATGAAGAAAAATGCGTAGGCTGTGGAGTATGTGTGACAAAATGTCCTACCAGAGCATGGACCAGAAGTGAAAAAAATATTATCGTTTGACACTTATGGGACGAACTGGAAAGAAAAATCCACGTCTGGGAGAAGATTTTTTGATCTGGGCAGATGAAGACACTATCGTCAAGGTTATCCTGAACACCTATAAATTTGTAAAAAATATATTGATCCAAATGCGCCTGGCGGCAAGGAACATGTGGGATATATTATTGACCGTGTAGGGTTTGCAGAATATAAAAGGTGGGCGTTGGATGGTGTAGTACTTCCGCAGGAACGATAGTGAAAGATAATATTTACTGGAGCGGAATACATTACAGATAATTATAAATAAGATAATTCCAATATAAGGAATTTTGCAAAAGAAGGTTGACCGGAAAAAAACCTGACCGTTTAAAATGATGCTATTGTTATAAGCCTTCCTTTACCTGGAATCCACACGATGGTATTATGGTATGTATAAAGAATCTGTGAAACCAGTTATTGAAAAACAGGAGGAAAAAAATGCTCATCAGAAAAGCAGAAGAAAAAGATATTACGAGGATCCTGGAATTGTTAGGACAGGTGCTGCAGATCCATGCAGATATGAGGCCTGATATCTTTATTCCGGGCACAACAAAATATACGACAGACGAATTGACAGAGCTTTTGAAAAATGAAGAAAAGCCAATATATGTTGCAGCGGATGAGGCTGATGTTTGTGTGGGGTATGCATTTTGTCAATTAAAGGAACAGCCTTTTTCAAATAATATGGTACCGTTTAAATCTCTTTTTATAGATGACCTGTGTGTCGATCAGGAGGCACGAGGCCGGCATATTGGGGAAAGTCTGTTTGAATATATAAAAATAAAGCAAAGCAGCTGGGATGCTATGAAGTGACATTGAATGTGTGGGCAGGAAATACTTCAGCAGAAAAATTTTATGAGAAAATGGGAATGCGGACAAAAGAAAGACAGATGGAATACATATTATAAGATGGTTGAACCGCCCAGAGAAAAAACAGTCGGCTAAGACACAGACTGAGAAGTCTGTACCTTAGCCGGAAAATTTATCACTGTAATGAACATGCATGGCTTCCCAGTCCATAAACACTACATAAAATACCCTTCCGTATTGCTGGCTGTCCACGATCCTTCCGTGATCAAGAACAGAAAGGTAAGAGCCGTCCGCTTTTCGAAGATGAAAGTGGATGTAATCATTTTTATTGCCGGCATCGATCTGTTTCCAGATGCTTGCTTCTATCTGCTGCTGTTCATTCTCACGGATCAGGTTGTGGAAGCTTTTATTTGTGAGGCTGAAGAGTTCATCTATATTTTTATATCCGGTCATTTGAAGGAACTCGTGGTTTGCATACAGGAGTTCATCATCATCTTTGTCCGCTCTGTATATGATAAATGCACCCGGAAGGTGTTCAGAGATATCCTTGAATGCAAATCCGAGCTGTTTGCGGATTCCTGACCGGAGCCCATCCCTGTAAGCCATACATCCATTTTTTCCGTGAAGCTTTATTTCATAAAGTGCTGCATCTGCACAGCGCATAAGCTGTGAACGGTTGGAGGCAAAGGTTGGATATTCTGCATATCCGAGAGAAATAAAAAACGGATATTCTTTTCCCTTACATGAAAATGTCTTTGGAAGCTTGGTAAATTGCAGCAGCAGTTCTTCCGCTTCTTTATAGGTATGATCCGGCAGAAGAATGCAGAACTCATCACCACCGTTTCTTCCCAGTAATGTGTTTTTTGGGAAAAAAGCCTTCATGCTATCTGTAAGACTCTTTAATGCCTTGTCTCCATAGACATGTCCGTAAATATCATTAATAAACTTAAAGTCATCAATATCAAGGAGTGCGGCCACAAAATGCGCTTTTGGATTTTTAGTGATCATCCTTTCGGCTGATTCATCAAATCCATAGCGGTTGTAAATATCGGTGAGAGAATCTGTGTGCGCCAGTATTTGAAATTTGTTTTTATTTTCTTTCGATACTAACCACACCCGGGTAAGACCTGAGAGAAGTAAAACGACAGCAGTAAACATTCCGCCGACGGTTACCAGTAATCTAAGGTTTCTCCACCCGCTTTCAGGAGCTACTTCTAATTTCCAGTTTTCTTCCCCTATCGTAAAATCATAAGAAACAGCATGAGTAAATTGGTCATCTGACTGATAAACAACTTTATAAGTGTCGATCCAGGGAGTATCTGTTTTTGAAAGCCTGTATTCATATCCGAAATCCGAAAGTGCACTGATTGCATCTGAAAAAATGTCGGGAACACGCAGGATAACAATGGTAAATCCCCAGAAATATTCCTGGTTGTTTTTATCTTTCAGGTAGACTGGATTGCGGACAGCAATTCCACAGCCGCCCTGTTTTAAATCGAAAGGACCTTGTGTAATGATCACGTGATTGTCTCTTGCGTAACAGGAAATTTTGCTGCGATCTTTATCCTGGAGCAGATTGACTTTACACGCTTCCGTTCCCTCAGAAGGATAAACATCTGTCACAATACCATCCGGAGCAAGCTGTATGCTTTCAATAACGTCAGACATAATATTTTCCGCAATTGTGTCAAACTGACTGATCTTTCCGTTTTCACTGATCAGGATCTGCTTTAGCGCATCTGTGACCGCAATTCCATTTGTAATCTCATTTTTTATACGTTCGCCGTAGGTTGTTGCATTTAATTGTGCTGTTATGTGTTGTTGGTCAGTTTCATGTGAGTCTGTTTTGTATACAATTAAACCAACAAGGCATATGCCCAGTAAAAAAACGATAAGAGGTACAATTGTTTTTTTCTTCACCTGGTTCACCTCGTTTTATTAGTTTCACAATAAAACATTATATCATAGAAGTAAAAAAATAGAATGATTTTTTGCGTTAAAGTGATATTGTTTTTTTGGTGTACAATGGAAATATGACCAGAGGGCGAAATATAGTATACAATTAAGGAATATATTGGAAAGAATACTGAAAAAGACTCGCGGTTTTGCAGGGTATATGATATACTGTCCTTTATAAGTAAATATCTTATCGGAATTCACTGAAGACCGGATCGGTGCTGCAAAATCGGTCCTGAGCAGATGAGAATTCCCTTCCACTTAATGACAGGATGGAGCTGTATTTTGAGGATTTCTATATAGACAGATTGCTTGCAAAATATGAGAAAGACAGGCATTTTGCCAGATATGCCACAGGTTTATAAATTCTAAGAACTAAGGAAGAACTGTTGTATGTTAAATAAAAAAGATTTCTTGAAATATGCATCAAAATTAGCATTTCCGATCATGATCCAAAATCTGATCGGAACATTAGTAAATGTTGCGGATACTGTAATGCTGGGATATGTAAGCCAGACTGCCATGTCGGCTTCATCTCTTGCCAACCAGTATACATTTATTCTTTTCTGTTTGTATTATGGCATGGCTACAGGTACTTCGGTTTTATGTGCCCAGTATTGGGGAAAGGGTGATAAAAAGACAGTAGAAAAGATTCTCGGCCTGGCGGAGCGGATCTCACTGATCGTTTCTCTTGTATTTTTCATTATCTCCTTTTCCATGCCGACTACGATCATGAAGATTTTTACAAACAGTCCGGATACGATTGCTGCCGGCAGCGAATACTTGAAGGTGATCTCATTTTCCTTTATGTTTATGGGCTTCTCACAGATTTTCATGAGTGCCCTCCGAAGTGTCGGAAAAATAATGCTGCCTTCTGTTACATACATTGTATCGCTTTGTGTCAATGTACTTTGTAATGCCACCTTTATCTTTGGCCTGTTTGGACTTCCAAAGCTTGGTGTTACCGGTGTTGCCCTTGGTACTGTTATTGCCAGGATCGCAGAGGTATTGATCTGTCTTATCTACTCATTAAACAGCTCCGATGTCAGATTCCGAATAAAATATTTCTGTGCAAAATCCGGTATTCTGTTCAGGGACTTTATGAAAATTGCTTCTCCGGCTGTGATAAATGATGTTGTCTGGAGCTTTGCCGGTTCAGCATTCGCAGCGATCCTTGGCCACATTGGCGATGATATGGTTGCCGCAAATGCCGTTGCTGTTATGGTGGTAAACATTGGTGCCATCGCCTGCCGCGGTTTTGCCAACGCTACTACCATCATTATCAGTCAGGAGCTTGGTAAAGATCACAAGGATACAGCCAGAGAATATGGGAAACGTATGCTGAGAATAACAATTATCGTAAGTCTCATCGGATGTGCCATTATTTTGGCAGTCCGCCCTATGATACTGGACTTCTACCGGGATAAACTGACAGAGACAGCCATGTATTATCTTGGTATATTTATAATTATGACAACCTGGCGTCTTGTGGGAGAGGGAATCAATACCTGTCTTATATGCGGCTGCTTCAGAGGTGGTGGTGATTCCAGATTCGGAATGATCGTGGATTCCATATTTATGTGGCTTGTTGCAGTTCCTCTGACCTTTATTGCCGCATATGTTTTAAAACTGCCGCCTGTCTGGGTATACTTTATAATGACCCTGGATGAATTCGAAAAAATGCCTGTGGTGTTCATCCACTATTTCAGAAATAGATGGCTTACGAACATTACCAGAGATTTTGACTGATCAGGGGGTTAAGCAGGAGACTAAAAAAATGAAATATTTTGAAGCAAAAATGTCTTATCCTCAGTTTTTAAAATATCTGATCCCGTCGGTACTGACTATGATCTTTTTATCATTTTATACAACGATAGATGGATTTTTTGTATCCCGGTATGCAGGCTCTGACGCGCTTGCAGGAATTAATATTGTTATTCCGATCACCTGTGTTATTTTCGGAACATCTGTCATGCTTGCAACGGGATCAGGTGCCATTATAGGAGAGAGGATGGGACAAAAAAGAGAACAGGAAGCAAATGAGATATTTACTTTTATGACGATCGTGCTGCTCGTACTTTCGGTTGCTTTTACAGCTGTGGGAATTCTTTTCCTGAAACCGATCTGTATTTTTCTGGGAAGCAGTGAGCGCCTGATGGAGCATGTGGTGCCATACGCATTTGTCATATTTTTAGGATCGGTTCCGATGTCATTCAAGCTATTTTTCGAATATCTTGTGAGGACGGATGGGAGATCGTATATCGGAATGATCATGTCTCTGACCGGTCTGGCTTTTAATATTGTTTTCGACTATATTTTTGTGGCTATATTCGGACTGGGAACGCTTGGAGCCGCGTGGGGAACATTTCTCTCCATTACAGTAAGCATGTTGATAGGCTTTATTTATTTCCTGAAATACAGCCATATAAGGTTTTGCAGACCGAAGGCAGATGGGAGTGTTCTTCTGAAATCCTGCACTAATGGAAGCAGTGAAATGCTGACGGAGATGTCTACCGGGATCACTACATTTTTATTTAACCTTATTATCATGCAATATTTTGGTGAAGATGGAGTTGCGGCTGTGACGATCATTATGTATATTTACTATTTCTTCATCGCTTTTTATATGGGAATTGCCGTTGCAGCGGCTCCGATCATAAGCTATAATTATGGCTCTGAAAATCATGACAAGATCAGAGAAATAACACGATATAGTTTTATTACGATTGCCATCAGTTCAGTATTGATCCTCACAGTATCACTTGTATTTGGAAAACAGATCATCCATTTATTCGTCGGGAACGGAAATGTATTTACATTGACATGGGATGGCCTGAAGCTGTTTAGTCCGGTTTTCCTGTTTATTGGTTTAAATGTATTTCTTTCCGGATACTTTACTGCCCTGGGAAATGGTTTTATTTCGGCATTGATCTCATCAATGCGTTCTTTGATCCTGGTGGCCGTGTTCATACTGATCCTTCCGAAGCTTATAGGTGTGGCCGGTGTCTGGATGACGATGCCGCTGGCGGAAGCCGTGACTATTTTTATAGCTGTTTATCTGTATCGAACATACGGGAAAAGTTTCATGCAGGAAAATTCCAGAGCCATGTCTTAATGATATTTTGCAAAACTCTAACGAAAAAGAGGCCGTCAAGTACGACCTCTTTTTTCGTTATGGCTTTATCATGTCATGGGAGTATTTATAACTCCTGTGGAGATATTTTCAGGTATTCATAGGATGGCTGGAAATCATGGCTGTCACACTGACGGTAATATTGGGTGAAAATACGTTCTATGATATCAGGGATATGCGTTTCATCAGGTTCAAACAGTATGATGAGATACTGCAGGGAACTGTAGCGTGTACAGATATCCACACGGCGGATATTCTGCCGGATGGCTTGTTCCATATATTCCAGAGCCTGCTCAATGGATTCGATATCAGGAACCGTATCCACAAGTGTCTCGATGGTGATCATCGCCAGATAACATCTGCACTGGCTGCGTGTGACAAGCTGACTTATGTATTCATACTGTCGTGCGAAATCCCGGTAATTCAGATCAAGAGCACCTACATAGATGCCGCTTTTCTGAAGGGACTCTGCCACAAGCTCCAGATCTTTTCCGGAACCGGATGCCGCAAGAGTGCTGCGGTCGATCTGCTGGTAGAAAAAGAACTGGTTTTTGCCGTTTTGTTTTACGTAATACAGAGCTTTATCTGCTTTGGAATAGCAGTCCTCAAAGGAATCATCGGTGCTGCACAGACACAGTCCTGCGGACAGTGTGGCAAAACGGAGTTCCGGATCATCGGTAGTGATGGTGTGAAATTTCTGGAACAGATCGTCCATCTGCAGAGACAGGGAACCAGGATCTGTGTCCGGAAGGAACATCAGGAATTCATCGCCTCCAAGTCTGCAGGAAATCCCCTGATCTGCCGTTTCTGAAGCAGCTTTCCAAGACATTTCAGCGCACGGTCGCCGGCTTTGTGGCCATAGATGTCGTTGATCTTTTTCAGGTTGTCCATATCAAGGAATATCAGACATCCATCATGCGTCTGCATAAATTCTGCGGTAAGACGTTCGCCCAGGTTGCGCATGGGAAGACCGGTAAGGAAATCATAGCTTTTTGCATCTTCCTGGCTTTTTATGGTGGCCATTATGTCAGAGATGAATTTGCTGACGGTAAGCTGCATATCCGGAAGGTTATAGGTGTCCGGTTCTTCCTGGGAAGGATCCCACTGAGGCAGTCGCTTTTCGTTGAGTAGTTTCAGAAAAATGTCGGTGATCTTCGGGTCGAACTGTGTACCACGGTTTTTACGGAATTCTTCGTAAATAACTTCCGGTGGAAGCGCATTACGGTAGATTCGACGGGAGTTCATGGCATCGTAGCAGTCTGCAACAGCCACGATGCGGGCATGGATGGGGATCTCTGTTCCGGCCAGTCCGTCCGGATAGCCTTTTCCGTCATAACGCTCATGGTGACTTCTTGCGATTTCTGCCGCATGAGGGATCAGGGTTATGTCCTTCAGAATCTCAGCACCGATAACGGTGTGTTTTTTTATAAGGTTGTATTCATCATCAGTCAGCTGTGCAGGTTTGTTCAGGAACGGATCCGGGATACCGATCTTACCGATATCGTGAAGGTGAGTAGCACGTTTCAGATCAGGATTTCCTTCGGTGTCCAGCCCAGCTCCTCTGCAATCAGGGCTGCATATTGTGCAACCCGGTAGGAATGGCCGCAGGTGTACGCGTCCTTTGCTTCAATGGTGGTGGAAAGGGTCTGTATCATCTGCAGAGACATTTTTTCATTCTGTTCCTGGTTTTTGCGGATTTCGATCTGCTGGCGTTTCAGTTCCATATCCTGGACGTTTTTGATGGCTCTTACAATATTGACAAAAGCAGGATCAACATGCCGGCACCCACAAACAGTCCGGACATCGATGTGACAAAGTATACAGAGGTTGCTTCAACGGCAATACACAGGATCGCTGCCAGCAGACCAATGAGCAAAATCCGGTCGGCCTTGTTTTTTTCGGTGCGTATATATTGGAAAAGGTGTACAAATATTGTGGCAACGGTGATTGCCAGGATTCCGTGACTTACAGGCATAGTTTCGATATAATCTGCGATACCGGCAGCAGTGAGGATCGTACAGACTGCAAAATTTACCATTGCGATGCTTCCAAGACAGACATAAAATCTGTGATGCAGCCCTTTCTGGAGACTGTCCGCAAAAAACAGGATCGGGAGCGGACACAAAAGGATCATAACGAAGCACAGAGATCCGAGAGCGGAAGCGTTGGGGACCAGGAACTGACGGAGCTTGGATTCACCCAGCATCCAGACTGCGCCCATAACCATGCACCATCCAAGATATTCCATGTCAAATCGTGTATGATAGACCAGTCCCAGAGCGAAACTGAACAGGATCGTGACGATTCCGGCAAACAGGATAAAAAAAGCAATATAGGTTTCCAGTCCGTATCTGCTGAAAATATATATCCAGATATCTGCCTTGTCTCCGCAGTAAACAGGATTGACGACTCCGGTGTAGTTGGAGGTGTAAGTGGTCAGTTCAATACGGAGCTCTTTACCGGCATCGGAAACATAAACCGGGCAGAAAACATAACGGCTGGCGGAGTTTTTGCCCACAAGCCTTGTTTTATGCGTGGAGTAGCTGGTCCTGAGGTTGTCCCCTACATAAAAATCCACATCCTGAAGGGAAGAACGGATGGCAAAGCAGGTATCTGTAAGATCATCGGGAAGCTGTATCGTGAGGACCATCGTGTCACCGACGGGAACCTTGTAGGTGCCCGGAACGGAAATTTCCTGGGTGGTTCCATCCGGTTTCTGCCAGGTAACGGTACCGGAATAGATCACAGAGGCTGCTGAGGCGTCGGAAGAGCGTTCATCTGCACCAAAAATCTGCATAAAAATGAACCAGCCAAGGATGGCGAACATCAGAATATAAAAGAAATATCTTTTTCCCTGGTTAAAGGTTTCTGTTTTTTCTTTCATGGCAATATGTCTCCTTATAATGGGAAAGGATTAGTTTGTAAATTGAAAAACTCCTTTAGATCGATTATACCAGACCGGAGCGGAAAAATCAGTATAAACAGACATACTGCGCGGATTTATGTGATTAGCATAAATCCTGCGCATCGCAAAGCGTGTTGCTGAGAACGGAGTGAGCAGTAACAACATATCCGCTGCATCTGCGCGCAGGATATGGTACAATGGGTGAATGTGGAGTATGATATATGCAAAGCATGATATATGCAGGATAAAGGATCAGAATAAAGAATGAGAGTAAAGCGACAGGAGGAAGGATCATGAGTAAGATCGTAAATATCACATCAAAAGAGGACAAAGATCAGAAGCTGCAGGACATTGCAAATTCACTGGAAGAGCTGAAGGATGTAATGGCTGAAGTGATAGAGGCCTATGAGGAAGAAAATGCGGACAGCCGGAAGATGGACACGCTGACAGAGGCACTGGATGCGCTTGAGGACGCTTATGAGGCCGTTAACGATGTGCTGCTGGAGGAAATCTGATCATGCAGTACAAGGTTCTGAAGATAGAAGAAGACATGGATTTCGGCTGTGAAGAGCGACAGCCGGGTGAAGCACTTATGTCAATAGTGCTGATAGAAGATGAAAATGGAAATGAAACAAGTCTGCGACATGATGACGGCCTCCTGTATGAAAGAGATATCAATGAGGGAGATTTTGTTACCATGGACGGTCAGCATCAGCTGTGGAAATTGTAAAACAGAAAGGGACGTACATCATTGGATTTTGTCATGACTGCGCTGTTTGTGGTTATGTTCATTGATCAGTGGGAAGATGCACAAGATCATAAGCCGGCGCTGGTCGGAATTGTATGTTCTGTGATCTGCCTGGTGATCTTTGGAAGCGGGAAGTTTATCCTTCCGTCAATGACATCGATCGTTTTATGCTTCCTGGGAATGAAGAAGCATGAGGAGAAGAGAAAAAAAGAACGTATACAAAAGTCAGGAGAATATCAGGCATGACAGTTGGGATATAGCCGGACAGGAGGGATAAGGAATGACTAGCAGATCATAACGGTTGTGGTAGTGGTCCTGGGGACTATGACAACGCGATTTTTGCCGTTTATCATATTCCCGGAAGGAAAGGAACCGCCGGCTGTGATCACCTATCTGGGAAAAGTGCTGCCCTGTGCAGTGATCGGATTGCTGGTGGTATTTTGTCTGAAGGATGTGCCGGAAAGTACGCATTACGGACTGCCGGAGCTGATCGCAATACTGTTCATTGTGGTATTACATAAATGGAAGAAGAGTACATTGCTCAGCATAGGAGGGGAAACGGTGTTTTATATGGTGCTGGTGCAGACCATATTTGGTTAGGCAGAAATATGTGAAAAACAGAAAATGAAAAGTTAGGGCAGGATACGATAACCGTATCCTGTTTTTTTGATTGCAGCAGTAATTTATGAAATTGTTGTAGATCAGATAAGCAGGCGCAGGATTGTATGTAAAGGTGCAATAAGCCGTGAAAAGAAGCGAGCGGTCATGAAAATGAGCGTGTCCGTAAAAGACGCACAGATGTATTTTTTTATTCCTGGAAAATACAGAGAAAATATGCCGGGATCAGAGGAATCTGTAATTGTAACAGAACAACTATACCCCTTACTTGTCTGTGAATCCGATTGCACAGGTCTAAAAGCCTCAGCGTAGCTGGAGGCAATAAATAGTGTGTGTGGAATGGTGTGTTATGAAAATAACAAAAATGAGTAACTTTTGCTCTCACAATGGAATAAAAAACGACAAGACACTATGCGGCTTTATGGCTGTAAATGCATACGTTTCAAAAGTTTATACAGGGAACATGGAATACCATGAAATGTGAATAAATTAACACATAATTTTGAAAAATATACTCAAAATATAACCATACTATATTGACAAAATTAAAAATAAATGATAATCTGTGACCAGAACAAAACGAGAATGACTAAAATTTTTATGAAGTTAAGAATAAAAAGGTAAGCACGAAAGGAGTATCTTAAAATGGCTGAGATCAAAAAAATGGGTTACTGTGTAAACGGTGAGTGGAAAGAGTCAAAGGCAGAGAAATACATGGATGTTACAGATTCCAGTACAGGTGAGGTGATCGCGCAGGTTCCCTGCTGTACACCGGATGAGGTAGAAGAGGCGATCGCTTCCGCACAGGCTGCATTCCCGGAATGGTCCTCACTTTCTCTTGCAAAGAGACAGCAGTATATGTTCAGATGGAGAGATGTTCTTTATGCTCATAAGGAAGAGCTTTCCGTACTTTGTGCAAAAGAACTCGGAAAGAACATCAAAGAGGCAAGAGGAGATGTTCAGAAAGCAATTGAGCCTACAGAAGAGGCATGTGCACTTCCGACAATGATCCAGGGTGATGCTGCAATGCAGGTAACTACAGGATATGATACAGCTACATATCGCAAACCACTTGGAGTAACTGCTGGTATTGTTCCGATGAACTTCCCGGCAATGATCCCATGGGGCTGGATGGTTCCGCTTTCCATTGCATGTGGAAATACAGTAGTACTGAAAGCAAGCTCCCAGACACCACTTACAGCTATGAGGATCATGGAGCTCTTCTATACAGAGGGCGGATTCCCGAAGGGTGTTGTAAACCTTGTGACCTGCAGCCGTGTAGAGGCTGATATCCTTCTTACAGATGAGAGAGTAAAGGCTGTTACATTCGTAGGAACAACAGGTGTTGGTAAACAGGTATATTCCAAGGCAGCAGCTCATGGCAAACGAGTTCAGGCACAGTGTGAGGCAAAGAACCATGCACTTGTACTTGAGGACTGCAACCTTGAGGCTACTGTTAATGCGATCATCAACTCTACATATGGATGCGCAGGTATGAGATGTATGGCTCTTCCGGTTGTATGCGTACAGGATAGTATCGCAGACGAATTTGTTTCACTTCTTAAGAAAAAAGCAGAGGCTATGAAGCTTGGCTGTGCATATGATGAAGATACCGATCTCGGCCCGGTTGTAAATGCAGGCCATAAGGAGAAGATCTGCAACTGGATCCAGAAGGGTATCGATGAGGGTGCGGAGCTTGTACTTGACGGACGTAATGTAGTAGTTCCGGGATATGAGAACGGATTCTTCGTAGGACCGACAATTCTTGATCATGTAACACCGGAGATGACAGTTGGAAACCGTGAGATCTTCGGACCGGTAACCTGTATCAAACGAGTAAAGGATTACGAGGAAGGCATCGCAGTCATGAATGCCAATCCATTTGCAAATGTTCCTGTATCTTTACACAGAGCGGATATTACAGCCGTAAATTCGCTATGGAGACAGATGGTGGTATGGTAGGAATCAATGTAGGTATCCCGGTTCCGACAGCATACTTCCCATTCTCCGGAAACAAGGATTCCTTCTTTGGTGATCTGCACGTTCTCGGAAAAGACGGCTATCGTTTCTTCACAAGAGCAAAAACAGTTACAACACACTGGTTTGATGAAGCTGCCGGAAAGAGAAAGGTCGGCACATGGGAAGGAAGTACTGAGGCTTAAGAAAGCTTCATAAATAAATTTATAACACTGTAAGGCAGATTGGGTAAGATCTGCCTTTCAGATAAAATCCTCTAATGAAATGAGCATATTCAAAAACGGTGCATCTGCTGGATTTCTGGCAGATGCACCGTTTTTTAGGGTCAATATCCAATTTAATCGATCGTCATAACACGGATGCCGTGCTCCTGGCAGAAGCTGTCGTATTCTTCAGGAAGTGGCTGGTCGGTTACGATGGCGTCCAGCTTTTCCATGGAAGAATAGGTCATAAGCGAGATCCGGCCGAATTTGGAATGGTCTGCAAGAAGGATCATGCTGTTGGCATTCTCTGCGATGGCTTTTTTGGTGATGTATTCCTCGGCGCTGGCATTGGTAAGTCCGCTCTTCATGGTTACACCTGTGCAGGCCATAAAAGCCATGGAAATGTTGTAGGTCTGCAGATAATCATTGATATCCGGTCCTGTGAAGGACAGGGTCTTGCGGTTCAGCTTTCCGGGAACGGAAATGATATCCAGGTTCGGATAGGATGCTGCCTTGTTGAAGATAAGCAGGCTGTTGGTCAGGATCGTACAGTGCTTATCTGCAATAAAATCAACCAGGTTCAGGCAGGTTGTACCTGTATCGATATAGATGGTATCGTCTTCTGCCACAAGCTCTGCGGCACGGCGGCAGATTTCTTTCTTTTCGTCAGGAAAACGTCCGCCACGCTCTTCGTAAGACAGAAGGGGAAGAGTCTGTGGAGTTTCGAGTGCTGCGACACCGCCATATACTTTCATGATACTGCCACGTTTCAGAAGGATATCGACATCTCTTCTGATGGTGTTTTTGGATACGTTGAATTTCTCACATAATGTATCGAGAGAAGCGTTCTTATGCTCCAGCACATATTCTTCGATCATGTCCAGTCGCTGTGATTTCATAGAGGTCTACCTTCTTTCTATTGGTTAAGTCTTGGTTATATTTTATCATAAAAGAAGGTAGAGATAAAGTGCTTTTATAAGAACATACCAAAAATTATTTCCCTTCAAAAATATCTTGACGAAATTCTTATTTGAATGTAATATGAAAACGGTTTTCAAATTCAAATCTGCCATGTAAGGTGCAGTTGATAGAAGAGAGTAGGAAATATAATGGAAGAAAAAATGAAATACAGCACCAGGCAGCAGAAAATAATTCTGGAATGCCTGCAGGAATATGGAGATACATTTTATACCATAGATCAGTTTATGGAGCTCCTTCGTGGAAAAGAGATCCAGATCGGAAGGACAACGGTATACAGAGGACTGGAGCGGCTGAAGAAGGAGGGAGCGGTGCTGAAGGTTCCGTCTGTGGAGGGAGCGCCTGCCCAGTATCGTTTTATACGTGATGAGGAGCGAAAGAATTACGGTAAGCTAGTGTGTCTTGAATGTGGGCATACGATTCCTCTGCAGTGTGGATGTATCGATCATTTTGTGGGACATGTGCTGGATGAACACGGATTTGAAATCGATCAGAGCCGGACGATCTTTTATGGATATTGTGACAGCTGCAGGAGGCTTAAAAAATGAATGTTAACAGAGGGAAGATGACAGCGGCAGCAGTTCTGGCGGTGACGCTTTTTATTGTGGGCGGTGTGACCAGATATGGCTTGCACAGGGCCGGAACGGTGGGACAGCCATTTATGGAGGATGGCCGACTGAAGGTGATGGCCAGCTTTTATCCCATGTATGATTTTGCCCGGAAGGTAGGGGGCGACAGGATTCAGGTGAAGGATATGGTTCCGGCGGGAACGGAGCCTCATGACTGGGAGCCGGCGGCACAGGATATCCGGATCTTGAGGATGCAGATGTGTTTGTCTATAATGGTGCGGATCTGGAGCACTGGGCGGAGGATGTACTGGATACTCTGGAGAATCAGGATCTGGTTGTGTCTGAGGCATCGGATGGTGTGGAGCTTTTGGATGGAGGACATGATCATGCTCATGGTGATGAAGGAAAAGATCCTCATGTCTGGCTTGATCCTATGCGTGCAAAGCAGGAAATGAAGAATATCAGGGATGCTTTGGTAAAGGCTGATCCTGGGAACGGTGATTATTATGAAGCAAATTATGAGAAATATGCCGGTGAATTTGATGAGCTGGATCAGGAGTTCAGAGATGGTCTGAAAGGTACGAAGAGCCGGGATATCATAGTGGCGCATGAGGCTTTTGGATATTTGTGCAATGCCTATGATCTGAAGCAGCTGGCTATCGAAGGGCTGACACCGGATTCAGAGCCTGATCCTGCCAAGATGCAGGAAGTGATCGAGTATGCGAAAAAATACGACATCCATACCATATTTTTTGAGGAGCTGGCAAGTCCCAAGGTGGCGAAGACAGTGGCGAAGGAAGTGGATGCGGTGACTGCTGTGCTGAATCCGATCGAGGGATTAAGTGAGGAGGATATCGAGGCCGGAGAGGATTATTTTTCTGTGATGAGGAAGAATCTGGAGGCGCTCAGGAAGGCATTAAACTGAAGGTGCAGGACAGCAGCTGTAACAAAAAAGGAGAAATTATGGGAATTTTGATAGAAAATCTTTCGTTTCACTATACAGGGACACCTGTGCTGGATCAGGTGAACCTGGAGGTGAAGGATGGCGATTATGCCATCCTTACCGGTGAAAACGGAAGTGGAAAAAGTACATTTCTGAAGCTTCTTCTGGGCGAACTGAAGGCGCAGGAGGGAAGTATTACCGTAAATGGAAAAGATATTTCTGCCACATTCGGAAAGGGAGATCTGGGATATGTTCCACAGAACAGTATCAGCAGAAACCAGAATTTTCCGGCGACTGTGGAAGAGATCATGATGACAGGCGTGTATTCCTCTTCCTGGAAGGCACGTTTCCGGGCAAAAAAAGAGATCCCGCGTTTGAAAGCCGCACTTGCGGAGATGGAAATGGAAGAGTTCTGGAAAAGAAGGATCGGAGATCTTTCCGGAGGACAGCAGCAGAGGGTTATGCTGGCACGTGCACTGGCAGGAAAACCGAAGATCCTGATCCTGGATGAGCCTACCACAGGAATGGATATGGCTTCTGTGAAAACACTTGCAGAAGTTCTGAAGAAGCGGAATGAGGAACAGGGGCTGACGATCCTTATGGTTACTCATGGAAATTCCGGTGAGTTTAAAGGAGCAAACCGGTTTTTTAAAGCGGAAGAGGGGAGGATCGACGAAGTATGAGTATTTTACAGTATGGATTTATGCAGAGGGCTTTTCTGGTGGGAATCCTTCTGGCTGTGATCACGCCCTGCATCGGAATCACCATTGTTCTGAAACGGATGTCCATGATCGGAGATGCGCTTTCCCATTCTTCACTGGCCGGTGTTGTGCTGGGACTGATACTTGGAGTGAATCCAGTAGCCGGTGCAGTAGTGATGTGCATCGTAGCTGCTCTTGGAATTGAGGCTATCCGCAAAAAAATCCCGCGTTATTCGGAGGTAGCGATCTCTATCGTTATGTCTGCCGGGATCGGACTGGCCGGTGTGCTGTCCGGCTTTGTGGAAAACGGTGCCAGTCTGAACAGCTTTTTGTTTGGAAGTATTGTGTCCATTAGTGAAGGAGAGCTGGTGCTGGTGGTTGTGATCAGTGTGCTGGTACTGGCAGCAGTGCTGTTTTTTTACAGGGAACTGTTTTATATCGGATTTGATGAAAATGCGGCAAGGATCTCCGGTGTTTCCGTGCGGAATATTAATTTTCTTTTTACTATTCTGACGGCTCTGACAGTTTCCATTGCGTCCCGTACAGTAGGAACCCTGATCGTTTCCTCTATGCTGGTAGTTCCGGTGGCGTGTGGCATGCAGATGGCAAAAAGCTATAAGGGAACACTGATCTGTGCCATTATCGTGGCGGTATGTACCACCATTGCCGGACTGTTTCTTTCCTATTATGCCGGACTGAAACCAGGCGGAATGATCGTTCTTCTTGAGGTTGCGTGGTTTGTAGTTGTGATGATAGTGAAAAGTTTTAACAAATAAAACACATTTTTCCCACAAAGTAAACACAATTAACCCATATACTTTGAAGCATCAAAAGGAAGCGGAGAAGAAATTTTTTCCAGGGAGGACTTAACCATGAACAATAACAGAAAATTAAAAATAAAGAAAATGATGAAAAAGGGCGCAACCATCAGCTGTGTGCAGTACTTGCCGGTGGCATTGGAGTTGGTGCATATGAAGGTATAAATTATTTCTCCGGTGCACAGTCCGTACAGGCGGCAACCGATAGCTCCGAGAATCTGACTCTTATGAAGTCTGATAAAAAATCAAATAAAGACAGCGAAGATACAAAGGATACAAAATCCTCCGATACAAAGGGCAGTCTGGATGTATCAGATGTTGCTGAGGAGGCAATGCCTTCTGTAGTTGCCATCACAACCAAGTCCGTTCAGGAGGTTCAGGATTATTACAGCATGTTTGGTTCCCAGTATGCGCCGAGCCAGGAGCAGGAAGTTGAAGGAAGCGGTTCCGGTATTATCATCGGAAAAACAGATTCTGAGCTGCTGATTGCCACAAACTATCATGTTGTGGATGGTGCCGATACCTTGTCAGTTGCCTTTGCAGATGGTAATGCTTATGAGGCTACGGTAAAGGGCTTTGATGAAAACGAGGATCTTGCAGTTGTTTCTGTTGCAACGAAGGATGTTTCGGATGATACAATGGATGCAATTTCTGTTGCAAAGATCGGAAGCTCTGATGATCTGAAGATCGGTGAGCAGGTTGTTGCCATTGGTAATGCACTTGGCTATGGCCAGTCTGTTACTACCGGTATTGTCAGTGCAAAGAACCGTACGACAGATGCATCAGGCCAGATCGAGTCTGGTGATTCTACAGATAACAGCAGCAGTATCAACAAGGGCGTGAACCTGATCCAGACAGATGCGGCTATCAATCCCGGTAACAGTGGAGGTGCGCTTCTGAATATGGATGGTGAGGTTGTTGGTATTAACTCTTCCAAGCTTGCTTCTACTGAGGTTGAAGGTATGGGTTATGCCATTGCAATTTCTGATGTTGCGGATTCTCTTGAGAACATGATGAATGCCAAGGCAAGGGATAAAGTGGATAATCATGGTATCCTTGGTATCACAGGCAGTACAGTAAGTACGGAGGCAGTACAGATTTATGGTATCCCGCAGGGTGTATTTGTTTCGGAGGTAACCGAGGGAGGCCCTGCCGATGATGCAGGTATTACCAAGAATATGGTCATTACAGAGTTTGATGGTAAAACGATCACCAGTATCGATCAGCTGGTTGAGCTGCTTCAGTATTATGAGCCGAAGGAAAAGATTGATGTGACGGTTGCAGTTCTGGATGGTAATGAGTATAAGGAGAAGACACTTACTGTAAAACTTGGTAAAGATGACAGTTCCAGCAAGGATAGCAAAGACAGCTCTGAGGATAGCACGTCCCAGGATTCCCAGGATGCAGATATCCCAGATATCCAGGGAGGACAGGACGACTCCGATCAGGGGGATGCAGATGCATTTGCTGATGATGGAGCAGCCAGCCTGTTCAGAGATTTTGAGCAGAATGGCTTGTATGACTGATCAGTCCTAAATTATAGATGGAGAGCATTTTCGAGGTGAAGAACCGCAATCAGTTCATCCCCTCCATGAATCCGCAGGAAAGAAACCAGAAATACAGCGGATGGAAAAACGCAGTAGAAAAAGTTCTCGTATAATAAAACGGGAGCTTCAGGCAGCGGCAATTGCTTGACCCCATGTGTATGTCAGATTATAATAAAATAACAGGCATTTCCGGATGCACTCCAGATGTATCGGAAATGACGGAAAGCCGGTCTTTGCCAATGTGCAGAGGCCGGCAAAAGTTATATTCAGAGATAAACGATCATCCATTTGCAGTAGCTGTGCAGTGGCATCCGGAGATGATGTATGATTCTTCAGAGCAGTTGAAGCTTCTCCGGGCATTTGTGGAGGCAGCAGGGAAGGAGAGAGAATTATGAATATTTGTATCTATGGAGCGTCCAGCGCAGAGCTGAAAAAGATCTATTATGAGAAAACGGAAGAACTGGGACAGCTGATGGGGAAACGTGGACACGGCCTTGTTTTCGGAGGTGGAAAAGAGGGGCTGATGGGGGCGGCAGCCCGGGGCGTTGACAGAGAAAAAGGCTATATCCTGGGTATCGCACCGAGATTTTTTGACCAGCCGGGAGTGTTGTATGAGCATTGTACAGAGTTTATTTTTACTGAAAATATGCGTGAGAGGAAGCACCTGCTGGAAAGCCGCTCGGATGCGACTATCGTGGCACCTGGGGGAATTGGTACTTATGAGGAGTTTTTTGAGATTCTGACATTGAAGAGTCTGGGACGGATCGACAGGCCGATCGTTCTTTATAATATTCAGGGATATTACGACAGCATGCAGGCACTCCTGGAATACACAGCCGGGGAAAAATTTATGTCCAGAGATGTTGTGGGTATGTGCCGGTTCATGAAAGACCCGGAGGAGATCCTGGATTATATTGAGAATTACCGGAATTATGGGGGAAGGCTATAAATAAAATACAGTACGGCTGATACAACAGCCCTGTATATAAGATCGTGCGAAGGGGATTTTTACAGGAGAAGATATATTTTATGAGGAAAATAATGTTAAATGGCCAGTGGGAGCTGGCAGAAGCAGGAAATGACAGATTATGTGAGGTACAGGTTCCGGGATCTGTGCTTTCCGGGCTCTATGGTGCCGGGAAGATCGAAGATCCTTTTTACCGGACAAATGAGGATGTGACAAGGGAACTGTTCCGGAAGGATTATGAATTCAGCAGAACATTTGTGGCTGCAGAGGATATCCTGAAAGAAGAAAAAATAATTCTGGTCTGTGAGGGGCTGGATACTCTTGCAGATATTTATATCAATGGGCAAAAAGCCGGATCTGCAGATAACATGCATCGTATCTGGAAACTGGATGTGAAAGAATTTCTTCATTCCGGGGAGAATCAGATCCGGATCGTATTCCGGTCGGTATTCAAGTATATCGAAGCTTATGAGTATGAAGATAATAAAGAGATCCACTATGTTCCCTGCGGTGGAATGAAAGGAAACCAGCTGATCCGGAAGGCTCATTGTATGTTTGGATGGGACTGGGGCCCCCAGACCATTGATGCCGGGATTTTTCGGGATATTTATCTGGAAGCATACAGTCATCCGAGAATTGAGGATGTGAAAATCACACAGGTGCAAGGGGATAATGCTGTGGATGTGTGTACAACTGTGGCTGTAAGCGGAGATGCTGTGGATAAGTGTCAGTTGAGGGTGACGATCCAGGAGGATGCAGAGAGCGTCTGTGGACATAGAACAGGTGCTAACGACCGAAAAACGGAAGCCCATGTATGCAAAGTGGGGGAGACTGTATCAGCGAATAATAATCCAGCAGTGCTGACATCTTCGATCCACAACCCGAAGCTCTGGTGGCCAAACGGCTACGGCGATCAGTCGTTATATAAAGTTCAGGTGGAACTTCTGGACGAGGATGGCACAGTTCTGGAAACCATAACGAAGCGCATCGGTCTCCGTACCCTTACCATCAGCCAGGAAAAAGATCTCTGGGGAAAAGAGTTCGCGTTCTGTGTCAACGGCGTGAAAATTTTTGCTATGGGGGGAAATTATATTCCGGAGGACTGCATCTATTCCAGGATCACACCGGAGGTCCAGAAGTATCTTCTGGAATCCTGCAAACGTGCCAATTTTAACTGTGTCCGTGTGTGGGGCGGCGGTTATTATCCTTCGGATCATTTCTATGATCTTTGTGATGAAATGGGACTGATCGTATGGCAGGATCTGATGTTCGCATGTAATGTTTATGATCTTACAGAAGAATTTGAAGAAAATATCACGAAGGAGATCACGGAAAATGTAAAACGTCTCCGTCATCATGCATCCCTTGGCCTGTGGTGCGGAAACAATGAGATGGAGTCTGCCTGGGATCACTGGCCGGAGGTACAGAGTGAGTCGAAATATCTCCGTGCGGACTACATAAAAATGTTTGAGTACATAGTTCCGAAAGCAGTGAGGGCGGCAGACAGCGAGACCTTTTTCTGGCAGTCTTCCCCAAGCTCCGGAGGCTGCTTTGATGATTCGGACGATGAGAACAGAGGAGACTGTCACTACTGGGATGTATGGCATGGTCAGAAGCCTTTTACAGATTATCAGAAGCATTATTTTCGTTTTTGCTCGGAGTTTGGCTTCCAGTCTTTTCCGTGCCTGAAAACTGTGGAGAGCTTTACGGAAGAGAAAGACAGGAATATTTTTTCCAGGGTGATGGAGAACCACCAGAAAAATCCTGCAGCTAACGGAAAGATCCTGTATTATCTTTCCGAGAATTTCCGTTATCCGGAGAATTTCCGCAAGCTTCTCTATGTGAGCCAGATCCTTCAGGGAATGGCCATGAAGTATGGAGTAGACCACTGGAGACGTCACAGAGGCCGCTGTATGGGTACCCTTTACTGGCAGATCAATGACAACTGGCCGGTGGCATCCTGGGCAAGTATCGACTACTTTGGCCGTTGGAAGGCACTTCATTATATGGCAAAAAAATTCTATGGGCCACAGGCGGTGAGTATGTGCATGGATGGGGATATCATGCAGGTGTATCTGGCAAATGAAAGTATGGACGCACAGTCATATCAGGTTGCCTTTTATGTGAAAAATATGGAATGCGAGATTCTTGAGAAGCTTACCGGAACGGGCACTGTGGGTGTGCAGGAGTCCGCTCCGATCCTGGCGGTGGATGTTTCCGGATGGGAAGACAAGAAGTATGAGATCTTTCTTGAGGCGGAAGTGACACTTGCTGACGGAGGTGTGCTCTGTGATGTGGAGACCCTTGTTCCGTATAAATATCTGGAGCTAGATAAACCGGAGATCACTGCCGAGGTGGAGGAGCAAGGTGATGCATTTGTGATCCATTTAAAAAGCAGCTGCTTCAGCCCGTTTACAGCCATTGGATTTACTGATGCGGATGTTACTCTGGAGGATAATTTTTTCCATATGACAGATGGAGAGGAAATGTGTGTCCGGCTTGATAAGAAAGATATCCGAAATGGAGAGATTATGGATGCAGCGGATCTGACACAGCAGATGGAGATCCTGACGCTGGCATAGAAAGCTTTTAAATAAAAAAGACGCGGCCTTTTATCGGAGGATAAAAAGGTTCGCGTCTTTTTTTGTATGATATTAGGGGATCATCATGGGTTTGCGTGTGTTTACATTTGATTACGATATTTGGGATCAGAATTCGTAATTTTTATGTCTTTTGAAGAAATCCTTAGTTTCCTTTACAACCACACCGCTCAGGGCAAGAAGAGCGATCAGGTTCGGGAATGCCATCAGGGCATTGAAGATATCTGCGATGTTCCATACAGCTGCTACAGTCATGTATGGTCCGATGAATACGCAGATGATGTACAGCCAGCGGTATGTTGTAACTGCGGCTTTGTTTCTGTTGAACAGGTATTCCAGACATCTTTCACCGTAGTAATCCCATCCAAGGATCGTTGTGAATGCGAAGAATACCAGGCACAGCATCAGTGAGAAGGATGCTACAACCGACGGGAAAGGAAGTCCTTTCTGGAATGCGGCTGTTGTGATGGCAACACCCTCAAGACCTGTGTTCCATGTTTCTGTAATGACGATGGAAAGACCTGTCATTGTACAGATAACGATGGTATCGATGAATGTACCTGTCATGGATACAAGACCCTGACGTACCGGCTCCTTTGTCTGAGCTGCAGCGGCTGCGATCGGGGCACTACCAAGACCGGACTCATTGGAGAAGATACCGCGGGCGATACCCTTCTGCATAGCTACGACCATGGTTCCCATTGCGCCACCTGCAAGTGCGCTTCCTGTGAAAGCAGATTTTACGATAGTTACGATCGCTGCAGGAACTGCAGTGATGTTTGTGATCACGATGATCAGTGCCAGTACAACATAGAGAACTGCCATAAACGGTACAACGACCTGGGATACCTTTGCGATCCTCTTGATTCCGCCGAGAACGACAAGTCCTACACATACGGTAAGTATCAGACATGCAACTACAGTTGCCCAGGAATATGTATTTCCGAAAAGTGCTACTGTGTGTGCTTTATCCGGGTCAAAGAAATTGGTAACTGCAGATGCGATACCGTTTACCTGTGTAAAGGTTCCGATACCGAAAAGTCCCACACCTGCTCCGAAAAATGCGAAGATCTTGGCAAGCCATCTCCACTGTTTTCCCATACCGTTTTCGATGTAGTAGAAAGGTCCGCCGAGAACGTGGCCTTCTTTGTCAATGGTACGGTACTTGATCGCCAGAAGTCCTTCTGCGTATTTGGTTGCCATTCCGAAGAATGCGGCTACGATCATCCAGAAAAGTGCTCCTGGTCCGCCGGCTGCGATAGCAGTTGCGACACCTACGATATTTCCGGTTCCGATGGTTGCTGAAAGTGCAGTACACAGAGCTCCGAAGCTTGTGACCTCACCATCGCCGCCTTCTTCATTTTTTACCATGAATTTCAGTGCCTTTCCGAGGTGCCTTACCTGTAAAAGACCTAACCGAGTGGTTAACAGAATTCCTGTGAACAGGATCAGAATGATCAGCGGAAGTCCCCAAACGACTCCGTCAAACCATGTGATAAAGTTGTTGATTTGTGTAAACATTACTCTTTCCTCCATCCTTTTGCCTGAGAGATTTACAGCATTTTGTGTGCTGCGTACACCTTCGGCGCTCTTCGCTTTTGATTTGAAGAGACTCTCCTGAGTTTTTTTATTTTTGAATGATGCCAGGACCTTTTTGTGTACGGTAGTGGCGGCCATTCGTTCTGTGTAGAAAAACACTGTAACACAGAGTATCACATGAATTGATGGATTTCAATGGTTTTTAAAAAAATTGCATTTATTAGAAAAATTAATCGACATATAATTGGGAGTTTGGGGATTTATACCGGCCTGATCTGCTAGATGCCTTTTCTTGTTGCTTTTTGTTGTTTCTTGGGGTTTTTGTGTTTTACAGGGGTGAGGGGGTGTGGTAGAATATAGCGTTGCAGCAGGCTGGTTATTAAGGTATTATCTGGTATGGATCTTGCGCAGTGAAGGTGGATCGTGGATATCTGCCTGACAATATTTTCAGAGAGGATGAGGTATGAGGTTTATGGGGGATTTTTTGAAGAACATTAACTGGAAGCATGTTCTGATCATGTGTATCGGAAATGTTTTTGCAGGTATGGGGATTGGAATTTTCAAGCTTGCCGGGCTTGGAACGGATCCGTTCAGTGGAATGAATATGGCGGTTGCGGATATGATTGGTATGGCGTATGGTAATTTCCAGCTGATTGTAAATATTGTGTTGCTGATCATTGAGATTGCTTTTGGCAGAAGGTTCCTTGGGATCGGTACGGTTGTGAATGCGGTTTGTCTGGCTTATATTACTACTTTCTTTTATAATATTTATACTGGTGTTTTTGGATTGGAGCTTGTGGCGCTGCCGGTACGTTTGGTGGCACTGTGTGTGGGTGTTGTGATCTGCTGTCTGGGACTGTCGATGTATCAGATGCCGGATGAGGGGGTTGCGCCTTATGATAGTCTTTCGCTGATCATGACAGAGAGATGGCCGAAGATTCCTTATTTCTGGCACAGGATGTCTAATGATGTGCTTTGTGCGCTGATCTGTTATCTGACTGGTGGTGTTGTGGGTATTGGTACACTGGTGACGGCTTTTGGGCTGGGGCCGGTGATCCATTTCTTTAATAGGGTTTTTACCGGGAAGCTGCTTGCCTGGGTTGATGGTGAGTGAGTTTGTAGTTGTATGGGTTGAGCTGAACTGGCTGCGGGATGTGGCTGGTTCGGCTTTTTTGGTGAAAAGGGACGCCCGTGAGGCGTGTGCTGTCTGCCGCCGGGGCTTCGTCGGGGGCTGGCTTCTAGGCTGCCGGGAATCTGCTAAAAGCGTTTTACAAAAGTCCGAACTCGCGTCTTGCAGCCGCTCAGACAGCGGACTTTTGTAAAACAACGCAGATTTCCGCCAGCCAAGAATCAGCTCCCCTCCTGCAGAGTCCGGCGACAGGCAGCACACGCCTCACGGGCTGGCTTTTCAGGGCAGTAGGGTAGTGTGGCTGCGGTTATGCTTATGTTTCTGACCGTGTTGCTGTGATGCCGCATATCAAGCTGACCTGCAAGGATGATAATGTATGGGCTCTTGGTACTCCGGCTCCGGCTAACTTTGCGGCTATGATGGCGGTTATTGATTATGTTTGCAGTATCGGTAAGAATTTCCTGGGTGATTCCGCACAGAAATATAATAAGCGTGAGCTTTTTGTTGAGGGTATGAATCACATTCATCTTCAGGAGAGAGCGCTTCTGTACCGTATGCTGGAAGGTACCGATAAGGTTCCGGGGCTTCGTCATATTCCGGGGGTTCAGGTTTATGTGGATATGGAGGACCTTACTTATAAGGATCTGATCGTTGCCATGGGTATCGAGGGTATTGAATTTGCAGAGTGTGCAAGAAGATATCTTGAGCATGGAGTTACTCTGTTCGAGCGTGTAAAGAGCAGCACGTATTCCAAACGTATTATTCTGCAAAGGAGCAGTCTGCTGCGTATAAATACAGTGATGGAGAAGACGTACTTACCGGTGAGACGATCAAAGCGGAGTCACTGCTGATCATTCCTGCGTGGGATGTACGGATCGTTGAAGTCTGAGAGACTTTTCTTTGACTTGACATCTTCCGTGAGAGTATGCACAATAAAGGTATCATAAACTTGTCGTACAGAAATAAATTATGAAACAAGGGGGGACAAACATGCAGAACATTCTCATTGTAGTAGACATGCAAAATGATTTCATCGACGGTGCACTTGGCACGAAGGAGGCAGTTGCCATTGTTCCGAAGGTGGAGGAGAAGATCCGGAATTTTGAAGGAAAGGTATTTTTTACAAGGGATACCCATGAAACGTATTATCTGGAGACACAGGAAGGGAAAAACCTTCCGGTTCCTCACTGTATCCGGGGCACAGATGGATGGCAGATTCGGGAAGAACTGGACGCCTTAAGGAAAACAGAACCCATTGACAAAGAAACCTTCGGCTCCACCGATCTGGCGGGAGAACTGGCTGCACTCAATGAGGATGAAGAAATCGGAAGCATTACTCTTGTGGGACTTTGCACAGATATCTGTGTGATCTCCAATGCCCTTCTGATCAAGGCATCCCTTCCGGAAGTGCCGATCTGTGTTGATGCCACATGCTGCGCAGGTGTAACACCGGAGAGTCATGAGAATGCACTGAAAGCTATGGAGGCGTGCCAGATCAGGATTATCCGGTAAGAAGGATGAAACCGCAGGAAAGGAGGATACTATGAAAAAGAAGCTTCTGAAAAAATTAATGGTCCTTGCGCTGTCCGCAGCAACTGCCTTTAGTGCGGTGCCGGCGACAATGGTAACAGCTGCCGGTAATCCCTATCCTACAACACAGGATGTGGATCGAGATGGCTTATATGAGATCCCCTGCACACGCTTTGCATGGCAGTGCGTGTATGACAGACAGGGAATCGCGCTGCCTGCATGGGGAAATGCGGTAAACTGGTGGCAAAATGCTATCAACCAGGGCTATGCAGTAGGAAATGAGCCTGTTCCCGGTTCTATTGCTGTATGGAGTGGAGATTATTACGGACATGTTGCTTATGTAACAGCTAATCTTGGAAACAACAGATTTACGGTAGATGAGGGAGGAAGAACGGACAAAGATCAGACATCCTCTCATGGAGTTGCATATGGATATACACTGACCAATGCAGTCGGAGGAAGGCGCCCTTATGATTCCAACAAGGTGCTGCTTGGCTTTATCTATCCGGGCGTTCGTGTACCGGGCAAGCCATATGTGAGCGTGAATCCGGGAAAAGCGAATCAGACCACAACGTTTTCCTGGAATGCAACAAGCTATGCCAGATATTATGATGTATATGTGTATAAAGCAGGAGAATCCAATCCGACGCAATTTCAGTATGGAGTGAATGGAACAAGCTGGTCCTGCACATTGCCGGCGGGGAATTACAGGGTAGCGGTGGCATCTGTGAATCATGCACAGTATGCATATACATTTTCGGATTCTGTGAATTTCACTGTCCAGGCAGCTCCGGTCACACATACACATAACTATCAGAGAGTAACAGTAAAGGCAACCACCACTGCCAACGGATATACACAGGAGCAGTGCAGCTGCGGAAGTATACAGAATAAACAGATCATCTATTATCCGAAAAAAATACAGCTTTCCAGAACAAGCTATACTTATAATGGAAAAGTAAAAAAGCCAGCGGTAAAGGTTACAGACAGCAACAACAGGGTGATTAGTGCAGACAACTATACAGTTACCTATTCTGCCGGAAGAAAATATGTTGGAACTTATCGGGTAACAGTTCGGTTTAAAGGCAATTACTCGGGAACCGTTACAAAAACCTTTAAGATTACCGGAAAAGCTCATAAACACAGCTACAAAAAACAGGTAAAGAAAGCAACTACATCCAGGAACGGATATGTGCAGTATCTTTGCTCATGCGGTACGGTGACGGGAAAGAAAACCATCTATTATCCGAAGACAATAAAGCTTTCCGCCACAAGCTATACATACGACGGAAAAGTAAAAACACCGAAGGTGAAAGTAACCGGTGCGAATAAAAAAACCATCAGTTCCGGTAATTACAAGGTGTCATATTCCCAGGGAAGAAAAAATGTTGGCACTTATAAGGTAACGGTGAAGTTTAAGGGAAATTACAGTGGAACCGTAACAAAGACTTTTAAGATCAAGGCGAAACCTAAAAACTGGGTTTATGTGGATACGCTTCCAAAGAATATCACTTCCGATAAATATACGATCCAGTATAAACACACCTATCAGAAAACAACCTCCAGTTATATTAATGATGGTGGTGTTTATGAGTCTGTAAGACCACTGGAGACATCTGCTTCCAGACAGCTGGTGGGCTATTATTACTATCATTTCTGCGGACCGAATACCGGAAAGAATGTAAACTTCGCACAGACGGGCTCTTATGTACATTTTGACAGTGTGGCAGCCAGTCAGGTAACCGTAGCTGCTTCCGGCGCAGATGGAGATGACCCGAGCATTACCTATTATCTGCTGAACTGGAACGGGAACGGCAGCCGGGTATGGTGCTCCAGCGGAACTACCTGCGACGGTGCATACGGAAGTCACGGAGCCAGAGGCCAGGCCTGGTACCGCATGAACCAGTACCAGAACAAAAAACTCCAGACTCAGACTACAACCTCCGAAAGTGATTGGACAACCAGTAAAGACAGCACAGCAGTAAAAACCGTTTACCGTTATAAAGCAAAATAGATCATAGATCAGTCATAAATCAGAAACTCCCTCATGTATCAGAAAAACTGATATGTGAGGGAGTTTTTTTGATAAATGTGAAGGAGCTTATTTCAAAACGGATCGAAATTTTGCAGTAAGCAACCGACAAAGTTTTACATATATTGTACAATTTGTGAAATACAGGAAAAAATGACGGGATATCTGCAGCTTGCACCGAAGGTGGGCGGTGACAATATCGCCTGTGTATCCATGTTCGGCTTCCCGGAGAAGATGAATAAACAGGCTCCGGAGGCAAGAGAAAGGATTGAAAAAGAACTGCTGAAGTAAACTGAATATTCTTGCATAAGCTGTCGCATTAATGTGCTACAGCTTATTTTTTTGAAAAATACCGATAAAAATGTGGACAAAACCGAAAATAATGGTTAATATATACACATGCCTAAAAATCAAAAAATGAAAATTATACGAAATATATAATATAAACCCGGAACGGATAAAAAATATATAGACATATTTACGAATCGACATCGTGGATATCAATACCGGAAGAAGTGGTGAAATAACGGGAGGAAGAGAATATGCTGAAATTTTTTAAAGGAAAAGATAAAGGAAATTTAATTTATGCACCCTGCAGAGGAAGAGTGGTTCCCCTTGCAGAGGTTCCGGACCCGGTCTTTGCAGATAAGGTACTGGGTGACGGTTTTGCCGTGATCCCGGCAGAGGGCAGGATATATGCTCCGGCAGACGGTGAGGTGGCAATGGTATTTGATACTCTTCATGCAGTTACGCTGACAAGCACTCAGGGAGCGGAAATACTGATACATATCGGACTGGATACAGTCACACTTAAGGGTGAACCCTTTAAAGCGCACGTTGTAGCAGGTGACAAGGTTAAAAAGGGTGATCTTCTGATAGAGGCTGATCTGGACAAAATCGAGAAAGCCGGTTTAAATACAATTATCCCGGTTCTGATCTGCAACACAGATGATTACGGAAAGATAAGCCTCCAGAAGGAGGGGGATGTTTCGGCGGATGAAGCCGTCCTCAAGCTTTCATGATCATCTTCATGCAGCTGACAGGCTTATAACAGCCCGGAGATAGTAGTAATCTCGGGGTGTTATAACCGGAGTGATCCGGTCAAATATATTTATTTTAAGGGAGGGGAAATATATGAAATTTCTTCAAAACTGGGAAAAGCGTTAATGCTTCCAGTGGCAGTACTGCCGATCTGTGGTATCCTTATGGGTATCGGATACTGGTTATGTCCGGCAACCATGCAGGGTGGAGACATTCATGGCGCAGCCAATCTGATCGGTCTGTTTCTGGTTAAGGCAGGCGGAGCTCTGATCGATAACATGGCAATCCTTTTTGCTATCGGTGTTGGTGTCGGTATGTCAGAAAAGAATGACGGAACCGGCGGAATTGCTGCACTTGCATCCTGGCTGATGCTCACAACACTTCTTTCTACAGGATTTGTTACAACCATCATTCCATCAATCGCTGACAGTGCAACAAAAACTCTTGCATTTGACAAAATTGCGAATCCTTTTATCGGAATCCTTGCCGGTATCATCGGATCTACATGCTATAACAAATTCAAGAGCACCAAGCTTCCTGACTGGCTGTCATTCTTCAGCGGCAAGCGCTGCGTAGCGATCATTGCAGGAGTGGTTTCCATTATCGTATCTGTTGTATTACTGTTTGTATGGCCATTACTTTTCAGTGCACTTGTAGCATTAGGAAAAGCGATCGCAGGTATGGATGTTGTTGGTGCAGGTATCTATGCATTCCTGAACCGTCTGCTGATCCCTACCGGATTACATCACGCACTGAACAATGTATTCTGGTTTGACACCATCGGACTTGGTGATCTTCAGCACTTCTGGGCAGGTGAAACCTCTGCAGATGTATCCTGGAGCCTTGGAATGTACATGTCCGGATTCTTCCCATGTATGATGTTTGGTATTCCTGGTGCAGCACTTGCAATGGTTAAATGTGCGAAACCTGCAAAGAAAAAAGTTGCCATCGGTCTTGTTGCATCCGCAGCGATCTGTGCATTTATCTGTGGTGTAACTGAGCCGTTCGAGTTTGGATTTATGTTCCTTGCTCCTGGCCTCTATGTGATCTATGCATTACTTTACGGTATCTTCACCATGATCACAGTTGCTCTTGGCTTCCGTGCAGGCTTCAGCTTCTCCGCCGGTGCGATGGATTTACTTTTCTCATCCTCACTTCCGGCAGCACAGAAGACATTGCTCATCATTCCTCTTGGAATTGCAGCATTCATTGTATTCTATGTTGTATTCCTTTTTGCCATCAAGAAATTTGATCTGAAGACTCCGGGAAGAGAAGACGATGACGATCTTGAGGCAGAGAAAAATATCGAGCTTGCAAATGATGATTATACTGCTATTGCCGCAAAAATCCTTGAAGGCTGTGGCGGAAAAGAGAACATCACAAGCATTGATAACTGCATCACAAGACTGAGACTTGAGGTTAAGGATATTACAGCTGTAAATGATAAAGTGATCAAATCTGCAGGTGTTGCAGGCGTGATCAAACCTGGAAAAACTTCTGTACAGGTTATCATCGGAACCAAGGTTCAGTTTGTTGCAGATGCATTTTCTGAGCTTTGTAAATAATGGCTTTTTTGGAGTCAGGTATTTGTTAAAATAATTATGGGGGCAGCAGAACTGTGAAAACGGTTCTGCTGCTGTTTTTTTGTATACCTTATATTGACCGATACTTTCAAAAAGCGTACAATGTTACTTCGATAAAAAGCAATAGGTCAGTGCATTTACGATTGCAATATTTCTACAGGGGGAATGAAGTTAATGAAATCCTGCGTATTTCACAAAAAATATCTTTTAGCCGGTATATATATTATTTTTGTTCTGTTTACCTGCTGTAATTCCCGATTTTATCATACACCGCTGGCAAAAATATGTTCTGTAACAGAAAAACAGACTCTGAGCAGAGAAGGAACCAGGGGCTCAAAAGAATATTACTATACTCAGAAGATTACAGCACGGATATTAAACGGTTCGCATAAAGGGGAAAAAATAACGGTCTCTAATGAATATACATCTTCTCAGGTTCAGACCAAGAAATATCATAAAGGAGACACCGTTCTTTTAAGCGGTTCAAAGGAAAGCCCCGGAAAAACGATACGCTCTGTAAAAAGGGATGGGTATCTGGCCTTATTGGCAGGAGGATTATTTTTTCTTCTGATCTGCATTACAGGAAAGCAGGGATTTTACACGATAATATCACTGATACTGAATACGGTCATATTTGCGTATGGATTTCAGGCTTTTACAGAGGGGAAAAATATTTTAAATATCTGTAATGTCATCGCAGTTCTTTTTTCACTGACTACATTGATCTGCTTAAATGGAATTCACAGAAAAACATTTTCCTCAGTTCTTTCGACACTGTGTGTTCTGTTTCTGATCATGGCATTGTTTGAATTTTCTATTTATATGTACGGAGATCTGGATTATTCCAATCTGGAATATCTTGGAAGTACAGGCAATTCAGCAGATATATTCTGGGCAGATATTATGCTGACAGGACTTGGTGCAATTATGGATGTGACGGTGACGATCAGCGCAGCAGTAGGAGAGATCGTGCGGAAAAATCCATCGGTTTCTCTGAGAAGACTGATACATTCCGGTCGTGAGATCGGATATGATATTATGGGAACCATGATAAATGTACTGCTGTTTGTTCTGGCAAGCGGCATGATTCCCATGTTCATACTTAAGATGAATAATGATATAAGCTTTGTAACGATCGTGAGATACCACATTCCATATGATATCTGTCGTTTTCTGATAGAAAGTATTGGAATTGTACTGGCAATACCGGTATCTGTTTTTATTGCTTCAGTGATTATGAAAATACCATCACGGAAAAGGGGTGTCAGAGAATGATCATTTTTCTTGCATTGATTTTAATTTTTCTGGTGATCTTGATTGGCGGAGAGCGTGGAGCCATGTCAATTATGACATTGGCGGGGAATATTGTAATTTTGTTTTTTTCAATTATGCTGATGTCTGCCGGTTTTCCTGTACTGCTCCTGATATTGGTGGCAGGTGCAGGTGTCTGTTATATTTCTCTGTTTTATCAGAACGGAAATAATCCAAAGACGCGGGCGGCTTTTCTGGCTACACTGCTGGTAATGTTACTTTTGTTTATTCCTATTTATATTATTACATGGAGATCAGGAAGTTACGGGTTAAATGAGCTGCAGATTTCGGAAGACGATTTTATGTATTATTACAGTACGGACCTTCATATTAACATGCTTCATGTAGGAATATTTGTAACTGTTTTCAGTACTCTTGGGGCTGTTATCGATACAGCATTATCTGTAACATCTTCTGTATATGAAGTCTGGACTCATAAAAACAGTCTGACAGCGAAAGAGCTTACAGCTTCCGGCTATCAGGTTGGGAAAGAAATTATCGGTACAACGGTAAATACGCTGCTGTTTGCTTATCTTGGAGGAACTATTTTATTGTTTTCATACATTCAGACACAGCAATATACCCTGGAGATCATTCTTAATTCCCAGTTCCTATTCCAGGATGTTGCAGTCATGCTATCTGGTGCGGTAGCCTGCCTTATTACCGTCCCGGTATCGATCGGATGTATTATTCGACAGATTCACCGTACTGATTCGGAAGAAAAATCTGAAGTTATATAATAGCGTTAAAAAACAGTCAGATCTGTCGTAAATGTCGTAAATTTGTGGTCAAAAAATGATAAGAAATGGAGAGTGCTAATAATATGAATGCAGGCTACGAAGTGACTGCGTTCATAAGCAAGCAGCGAAGCGGATTGCGAATGTCCACTGTTATGATGTATACAAAGGTAAATGGATACCTGATTCCGAATCTCACTTATAAATCCGGTGAGCAGATGGAGCAACTTGGCAAATATGGATTCTTACGCAGAGATTATCTGAAGAACCATCGAAATTCAACCTATCAGGTGATGCTTTTACAGGATACCATTGGAGAGCATCTTCTGGAAGTGGACAAGGCAGCCAGAGAACGGGAAGAAATTATTCTGAAACAGTTGGAAGAAAAAGATCCATTGCCGGATAAGGAGAAAGATCAGATGGCATGGGTAAGAGCTGCCAATCAGCACAGAGCGATTGCAGAAGAGATTATCCTGAAAGAATTGATTTATGTATAAGGATTGCCAGTAACTAATCTGGCAGGTAACTGATAAAAATAGAATATTGTGAGCGAAGTAAGGCGTGAGTCATAAGATATGGCTTGCGTCTTTTTCTTTGCCTGAAAGGAAGTGATAAGTTTGAACAAGAAGTTTTTGAAGCATTATATGGAAACCAATCCAGAAGGGACAGCACAGACCTATATCTTTCTGGTGGACAATCAGGATATCGCACTGAATATTGTGATGTCAGGTTATCAGGCACTTTGTCTGGTGCAGGAAGATGACGGATATTATTTCAGTGCAGATTCCTTTTATAGAAGAAATCCGTAATTCTCTAATAGAGTCCGCACATGTGACTCTTCTTCTTTTGTCGGGGCAACCATGGGAAGCCGGAAATTTCGCCCGGTTGTCCAATTAAATTAACAGCAGTCTTAACGGGAATAGGGCTTGCAATAAAAAACATTCCTTTCATAATCGGATACATTTTCAAATGCAGTCTCCGCGCGGCAACCAAGTTTCCTTTTTCAAAAGCGTCAATCATAGAAAGAAGATCCTCTCCGATCACATGGCTCGCCACAGAAATAACACCTACACCGCCTGCTGCTAAAACAGGCAAAGTAAATGCATCATCTCCACTGTATATCATGAAATCATCTGGAAGCAGAATCTTTTCCTTTGTTACCTGATCCCAATTCCCGGCAGCATCCTTCACGCCTACTATATTGGGGCAAACATCTGTCAACCGTTTGATTGTTTCCGGTTGGATACTAACACCGACACGTCCCGGTACGTTATATAGAATAATTGGCAGTTCAGTAGATTCCGCAATGGCTTTAAAATGTTGATACATCCCCTCCTGCGTCGGTTTAACATAAAATGGAACAATAACCAGAGCCGCATCTATCCCTGTTTTTTCTGCTTCTTTTAAAAACTCGATTGTTTCCTTCGTCCCAATGGTGCCTACATTTCCTATAACAGATACTCTCTTTTCTGTTCCATTTTTACCAACCGCATCAACAATCATCTTATACAGCTTTAGTTTTTCTTCACTGGACATGGTCGCACCTTCACCGGTTGTTCCACCGACAAGAATTCCCTCAGATCCATGATTAACTAAATATTTAGACAAAGAAGATGCGCCTTCATAATTTACATCTCCATTTTCTTTAAATGGAGTAATCATTGCGGTTATAACTCGTCCAAACTTTGCTATTGCCATGATTTTCCCTTCTTTCTGTATAAACT
>ENA-OQDM01000027-OQDM01000027.1-human-gut-metagenome-genome-assembly--contig:-NODE-27-length-87743-cov-2.598487_pt1 | contig 87743 bp, 75 predicted proteins | sample MGYA00242772_ERZ504605 | MGnify/ENA primary metagenome ERZ504605 (study PRJEB26092, sample SAMD00036348) | human gut metagenome | host: Homo sapiens | study: EMG produced TPA metagenomics assembly of... | reverse complement strand
TGCCGTCGGCACACTTGGTGCGGGTACCAAACTCCCGATGAGTTCGAGTCCCAAGCCGCTTAAGGTCTGATAGGCTTACACCTACTTTTGTTCACCCCACGGTGTCTACTTTCCGGGGGTCGGGCCCGAGGACTCGGGACTGGGGGAGGAAGACGCCATGCGTTATTCGATAAGGAACGCCGTCGAAGAAAGCGTCAAGGGGTTGAGACTGCCGCGTTCATGATCAGACAGCAATCCTCCGGCAGCAACCTCTTCGCGGAACTCGATGACGGAGATGCCGCGGAGCTCGACTCGGCGTCGCTGCTTGAGAACTTCCAAGCGGGCAAGTGCCCCACCCAGGGAATCCATTTCAGTCCGCAGGCCATCCGCGATGCGAAACAAATCGACGTCGACGGTGATTCCCATGTGCGCGTCAAATGGATGAGCACGGACCAGATGGCGATGACACGGGCATTGTTCGCGAAGGACGCGACGGACAACAAACGCAAGACAATACGAGACGGTCTGCTCAACGAGACGAGAATCCAGGAGCGGAAACTGTACGGCGACGGCGAACTAAGAAGACTTCTGCGGAACGTCGTCGAAGACATGGACAACGAGCAGCTGAACGACGCATACGACAATCTGGGGGCATACGCCCGCATCGTCAGCGACGAGGTGGACCGCCAGGCGGCAAAGTTCAAACGAGACGAATTCAACAGGCTCAGGGACACCGGCACTGTCTATCTTGATCCATGCTATGAGCTGCCGGCATCATTCACTCTTAGGAAACCGTTCGATTCCCTTCCCAACTCCCTGTACGAGGCGGAGGAAGACGGCATGAACAACCTGGAACGCGACATGGCCGACATGCTCGCCAACACCGACGGCATCCTCTGGTGGCATCGCGTCACGGAAAAACGACACGGGGAGTTCTCCATCAACGGGTTCATCAACCATTATCCCGACTTCTTGGCGATGACCAGGCAGGGAAAGATCCTCGCCATCGAAACCAAGGGCGAGATGCTGAAGAACGACGACAGCCGCGACAAGCTGGAACTCGGCAACATCTGGGCCAACGCGGCCGGCGGCGCATACCGCTACTTCATGGTGTTCGCACACGATCCGCTAGAAGGAACCGGAGCCTATGCCATCGACGAGTTCAGGCAGATTCTCGGACAGATCGGCTAGGAGAGGAACCATGGATGATGAACAGACCGGTTACATGGGCGTGACCAGATGGGTGAGTTTCAGCCATCACGGCGAACCCGAGTCGGGCGAGGCCCGGACCATGGACGACAGAAGCGTGTGGGCGCGCATCGCTGGCCCGGACCCGAAAGGTGACGACGACCGGTGGGTGATGCTCCTGGATCCTGCCGGCGTCGAAGCTGCCGGCGTGGATGACGTGCGGTTCAGCGACGTGACCATGAGCGTGACCGCCGGGGACGCGCTGCCGCTTCCCGATGATGTGAGGGCGAGGTTCGCCAGGACCGACTTCATCCTGGACATGTACGAGAGCGGCGTATACGACCGGGAGGAGGCCGGGGAGAAGCTGTTCGACCATCTCTTCGGCAAGGGTCGTACGGTAATGGATTCCGAGGGCTGAAAACCGGTTTCGTTATCTCGGTTTTTCGGTATTTACCGGTTCCGGTATCGCGGTATCCAGTCGGTTGAAGGCATTGCCTCGCGCTTCGACCGTGGCTGCCTCACGTGTTTAAGCGTTGCCGCTGTACTTGTTGCAACACTTAGACGTGTGAGGCTGTTCCGTTTGATGCCGGTCTTTACCGGTTTTGGTTTTTCGGTAAAACGGTGTCCGGGTCCGTCGGTATTCCGGTATCCCGTTCCAGCAGGATCTTCCTGAGTCTTTCCACTTCGTCCCGGAGCTTGTCGATCTGGCGTTCCTTCTGATCGATGACCGTGCGGATCACGGTCGGATCGTTCGATGGCATGTACCGGTAGGCGAGGAGTTCCACGGTGTCGCGGTGGTGTTCTCTGACGACCCGTTGGTAGCTGTCCACCGCGACGGTGAGGCTGGTGTGTCCGAGGTCGTCCATCGTCTCGCGCATGGTCCCGCCCTCGAGGACGAGCATGGTGGCGTGCGTGGCGCGCAACGAGTGGAAGGTGATGTCGGGGCGTCCGATCTTTTCGCGGGCCATGCGGAATGTTCGTTCGATGGTCGTGGGCGGGAGCAGCCAATCGTCCAGCATAGGCGAGTGAAACAGCATGGTGTCGGGCTTGCGGTCCTTGCAGAACCGGCTGATATGGGCCTCGATGAGCGGGGCGAGTGGTTTCGGGATGGGCACGACCCTTTTGCTGCTTTTGGTCTTGGGCTCGCATAATTGGTATTTGCCCCTGTCGTCGGGGCCGCGGTTGACGGAGTGTCGGACGTGGAGTTGCAGGTTCTCCAGGTCGATGTCCCTGAGTTGCAGTGCGCATACCTCGCCGATGCGCAGTCCGCCTGCCAGGAGGGAGAGCCAGAGCGCGAGCCGCTGGTAGTCGGGGAAGAGCTCGGCCAGCCTGTTGATCTCGTCGGCGGTGACCGGCGGTTGGTCACGTCGTTTGGATTGCGGTTTGACGACGCGGTACCGGCACGGGCTCGCGGGGATGAGCGGCGGGGTGCCATCCGCCTGTTCGTTCGCGGCGGCGAGCATGATTCGTTTGAGCGTTCGCGCCGCCTGTTCGAACGTCCATGCCGTCAACGTGTCTCTGGCGTTTGCATACCATTCGTCTACCATTTGCCGGGTGATGCGGTCGAGCGGGGTGTCTCCGAACGTCTCGTTGAGCCGACGCAGTACGATTCCGTTGCATCGGTTGGACCGGCCGGATAGCTTGCTGCCGTCCGGTTTGCGGTATTTGTCGAAGTAGTCCTTGGAGTATTCCCTGAATGTGGGCATGGTGTTTGCGCCTCGCTGCGATGGATGAACCCATTGCTGATGCCTTTGTTGTGGAGCGTGACGAGGTAGCGCTCCTCGTCGAGCCACCTGTAGGCCTCCGTCTCGTATTCCAGGCCGAAGTTCCGTCCGACCTTCTTGGGCGGGTCGAGCGGGTTGACGTACCGCGCCTGGAAACTGGTCGGGTTGCCGTCCGCGTCCCTGCGGACGATCACCGATCCCCATTTCCTGCGTTTTCTCGGTTGCGGCCTGTTCTCCGTGTCCTTCATTGGCTTCCCCTTGGATAGACGGTATGGGTCCGGGCGCCTATCGTCGGCGGGAGATCTCGAATGAGCATCATGGACCGGCCGGTGGTGGTCGGCCGGTGGGGGCAGTCGAGATTATTCTTGGATGCCTGTAGGTGCCTCGTGAAAAACGAGGGTAATCGGCAGGTTTCCCAAAAATGGAAAACCTTGGAATAAAGCCAAAAACAGCTGACCACGATTATCATCAGTGGTGCGCATGATAACTGTAGTCATGGTTCCTAGTGTCTCATGGGCTTGAGACCAGGCGGTAGCCCATTGACGCGTTCGGGGCTAAGTTCGACGGTCACATGAAGTATTACTGCGAAGGCGGATTCGGGAATCCACTAGGGTTTGGATGGGGTCGAATGGGTCTCGCAGGAGCTTGGACTATGCGTCACGAGCGGTTCGGGAATTATATGCCCCTCTACCTTTATGCAGATAATCAGCGAAAACCTTCAATGGCATTCTCAACAGCGCAAAACAGACATAGTCATAATCTGAGCAATCAACAACAACAGCGAAACACGTGACCTTACACTGCACATGTAGTCCCCAACACGCCAGACGCTTACGATTATGATCACATCAACTTCGCAGAATACTCACGAAACAGATACCGCAAACAACGCATCATGCACCACCATCAGCACCATTCTCACACTGGCCATACCAACGTTCGGACAACTTATCGCCGAACCAGCATTCGTGCTCATCGACACCGCCATCGTCGGACATGTTGGCGGGCAGGCGCTCGCCGGTTTGTCGGTCGGGTCAACCATTGTGCTCACTGTTGTGGGGCTATGTGTGTTCCTTGCGTATAGCACCACATCGCAGGTGGGGCGTCTTTTGGGCGCTGGCAAACGAAGAGAAGGCTTGGAAGCAGGCGTTGATGGTCTGTGGTTGGCTGGAATCATTGGCGTGGTGGTGTCTGTGATGCTGTTCGTTATTGCACGCCCGTTGTGCATGGCCATGGGGGCGCAGGGGAGCGTCTTGCACAATGCGGTTGACTACGTGCGTGCCGTGGTGTTCGGTATTCCCGGCATGTTGCTGGTGTATGCGGCCAACGGTATTTTCCGCGGACTGCAGAAGGTTCGCATCACGTTGGTAGCTGCTACGCTGGGTGCGATACTCAATACGTTGCTGGATTTGCTGTTTATTCTCGGATTCGGTTGGGGTGTGTTTGGGTCTGGAGTGGCCACGCTGATTTCGCAATGGTTCATGGCAGTGTTGCTTATTGTTCCTGCGATGTTGTGGACTCGTGCGGAAGGTGCCCGTTTACGGCCGCGTTTGTCAGGAGTGTTGAACAGTGCTGGCGATGGTGCGGTGTTGTTCTTGCGCACGCTTGCGTTGCGTGCATGCCTGGTGGCGAATGTGGTGCTGGCTACGCATATGGGCGTGGAAGTGTTGGCTGCGTATCAGGTGGTGAATTCCAGTTGGAATTTCGTGTTGAACATGCTTGATGCCATTGGTATTGCCTGTCAGACGTTGGTTGCCGCGCAGATTGGTGCCCGTCAAGAGGATGAAGCCATGCGTTTGACGAGAATCGCTGGCAGGGCAGGATTATGCGGAGGAACGGTAATCGGTATTGGTTTGATGATTGCCGGATGGTGTGCGTCCCCGCTGTTTTCGCAGTCTACTGAGATTCAGCATCTGATCACCATCGGTATGATGGTTGTTGGCGTGACATTGCCGTTGGCTGGTTGGATGTGGGCTGTTGATGGCATTCTGATTGGGGCAGGGGATTACCGTTATCTTGCATTGACGTGTACGGCGACAGCTGCAATATATGTACCCTGTCTTGCTGCGATTGGTTGGATATGCGATGCGATGCAGGCGTCTTCCGCGCTGCGTATGGCATTGCTGTGGCTTGCGGTGAATCTGTTATTTGTAGGATTGCGTGCCATTTTCAATGGGTCCCGTATCGGAACTTCCACATGGTTGCATATCGCACATTGAAATCAGCTTGTGATGGCAGTTTGACATGACGTGAGATGGGCGATTCCTGCAAAATAAAAATCCCGCATGGTTCCGGCGGACCGGATCATGCGGGATTTTATTTATGAACGAACTTAGGAATGAATCCTAAGAACATGTTCTGGCAATTCAGGAACGTTTGCGCTTGAACACGAACAATGCTCCTGCTGCAACAACCAGAACGGCGACAACCACAACAACGCCGATCACGTTGGAACCGGTGTTGGCAACGTCGGCAGTGTTTGCCTTCTTGTGCGCGGCAGGCTTCGTGTTCTGCTTGTTGTCATCCTTCTTCGGCGCGTTCGGCGTGCTGTCCTTGATGGCCACAGTGAAGCGCACGCGTGCACCTTGGTTGTAGAACACCACCACGGAACCGGTGCTGCCGGTTTCTCGACCATTGAGGAATGCGCTGCTCAACACGATGGAACCGTCATCGGCCACGGTGTAATCCGTGCCGGCGGTCAGCGACTGGTAGTCGTACTGCACGTCTTCCACGGTGTTGCCATTGGGGTTGATGGCAACGGTCAGACCGTTGGCATTGGCGGTCTTTTTATCGCTGTCATACTTGTCGTAGTCGAATGCGTCGCCATTCGTCAGCTCAGCATTCTTGATTTCGCCATCATTCAGCAGCCAAACCTGGGTGCCATGGTACGGGTTTGCAGTACCGATTGCCAGACCGGCGTCGGTGACGGCAAACACGCGCAGGCCATGGTTGTTGTTGTCACCGAAACCGTTACGGCTGATGGTCTGGAAGTTCGTACCATCGGAGGAGACGATCAGGTCGAAGCCACGGGTCGCATCGTTGGAGTAATGCAGGTAGCTGAGCACGCCCACGAAGTCGGTGAAGTTCTCCAGATTCTCTTCGGTAAGCCACTTGTCGAGCTCGTTGGTAATGAATTCTGGCAGATACTGCTTGTTCTTGTTGTACAGGTCGAGCAACCGCTGCAGGGATGCGAGGAACTGGTAACGATCGTCGAGCGTGTAGGTTTCAGCGGCCTGCGGAGCGACACCGTCAGGGGAGACCACGTCGGTCTGCTTGGAGTTGAGATCAGCGCCCATGTCTTCCAGCAGCTGCTGCATGGTGGCCACGTCAGCGGCCACTTCGTCGGTCTTGCCGGCTTCTTCAACTGCCTGTGCAGCTTGATCGCTCTCAGATGCTTCGCCTTCGTTCAACGGCATGATGTCATCATCGCTCGGCTTGGTGGTTTCCTGAGATTCGGACTCGGAAGGCTTGGTTGCTTCCTGAGAGTCCGTGTCTGTAGTATTGGAAGTGCCGTTCTGATCATTTTTCTTCAGAGAGTCGAAGAAGATCTTGATGTATTCGATCTGCTTCCGCCACTCTTCCGGAGTGCGCTTCAGAATGTCGCCGTTGGCGAATTGGGTTGCCGGGTAGGCAAGATCACTGATGTCGAAGGTGCCGACGTACAGCTTGCCGTTGTAGGACTGCATACGCCACACATACTGGTTCAGGTGACGGCTCTGCTCGTCGCTGTCGCCCAAGCCGGACAGCATGGTATTGCCATCGATGGTGCCTTTGGAATCGCCGAAGTACTTGTTGTTGGCTTCGCCGGCGAGCATTTCGAAGTTTTCGTTGCCGTCTTCGTCAACGTCCATACGCCACAGGTTGACTGGGCTCTCCAGATCCTTGTACAGGTCGGAGAAGTCCATTTGCATGGCCTTCTGCAGAGCGTTCATCGGATCGTTGTAGCCGCCGATGTACAGGTGGCCCTTGTATACCACCATGTTGGCTGCGCCGGAACGACTCGCTCCGAAGCCCCACTCGTACTTGGCGCCGTCTGCCGGATTGCCGACCAGCGGCTTGAAGGTCCACTTGCCGGTGCTCGCATCCTGCGTGCCACGGAGCAAAGCGAAGGACTGCTTGGTGTTCTTGCCCTTGCCGGTCACTACGGTGACATACAAGTTACCCTTGAATCCGACCATATCCCACACGCAGCCACCGAACACTCCATCAGTTACAGCGCATGCCGGATAGTTGTACAGGCCCTCGGTCTGGGTAGCGATAGTGGCGAAAGAATCCTGGCCTGCTGACGGGTTGGAAGAAGCCACAATAGTGGCACCGTTATCGGTGATCATGCTGGCGATAAGCTGATTGTTGACCACGGTCAAACCACGGATACCAGCAGTGTAGCCCTTCTTCAGACCAGTGGTCATGGCAGCGGAACGATACACGATTTCAGTGGCATCACCACTGTTCGGATCAACTTCCAGTAGGTACGGCTGACCCTTTGCGGCGGCAGCAAAGTACAGCTTGTCATGGAATTCAACGGCTGCACGATAGCCGTTGACCGCATGCTCTCCGCCAATCGCATTGACGATGATCTTCACTTCACCGGTCTTGACGTTGATCTTGAGCAGCAAGCTGTGGTTCTCGCCATTGTCGAGGAACAGCTCGCCGTTAAACGCAACATCCAAAGCGGCCTTGATGCTGGCATACTTGGTGCCCATGGTGTTAGCCATGTATTTCAGCGTGGAACCCATTGCGGAATAGCAGGTGCCCACGTACATCCAATCGCCATAACCGACCGAAGACCACGAATAGTTCTGACCACGCTCAGCCTCACCCTGCGTGAGGTCATCAGTGGATTCGCCGTTCAAGACGTTCACGATGCCGTCGTCTTCGCCCAGCCCTGCATTGGGGTGCGAAATCTTGGTAGCGGTATAGCCGGCACCAAGTGCGGCGGTATTCGAGGGCTCATCAGCATTGGCGCTGCCCGCTACCGGCAGCAACATGGCGCAAGTCGCAAGCGTTGCGATTGCAGCATTAATCACTTTATGGTAGTTGACCATATTTTCCTTAATAATCTCATATTCTCCGAAAAGATATCCCATCGTATGGCATATCCAATGAAAAAATACCAAAAAAGGGTTGACCTAGGGTGCTATACGAAAAACATCGGGAACAAAATCCACCAAATAGTATTGCGTTAACTAGTATTTGCATGACTTTGAGGATTTGCGCATTGAGCGCAGCCCGAAATGCCGTCTTCCGATGATCTGGAAGTGTTGGTCGATTGCTTTATTGCAGAGACAGAGCGATGGGAAACTTGTGATGCCGCATGCATCTACTTGCTGCAGTGAAATGAAATGCGGTCAACGGTAGATCGTCAGATGATGTCGAAATGCTTGAGAGCATTCCAAATGCCATTATGATCGACGTCATCGGTAATGTAATCGGCCACCGCCTTCGGCTCTTCGGTGGCGTTGCCCATCGCCACGCCGATGCCGGTAAAGCGCAGCATATCCACGTCATTGCCGCCATCGCCGAACGAAATCGTCTGCTCCTTCGACCAGCCATAATGGTCGAGAAAACGCTGAATGCCACGATCCTTACCTCCGTCGGCGGGAATCAAATCAACGAAATCAGGATGCCAGCGCACGCCACGTGTGTTCGGTAGCAGCGACAACAGCTCGGCTTCCTGGTCACGACTGATGTAGGGGCTCATCTGGAACGTCTCATGTTCCGCCGTGCGTACATGCGGATCGTCAAAGAATACGTCCGGTGCGGTCTTGCCCAAGCTTGCCCATGTGCGGCGCATCTGGTCGTTGCTGTGGTTGAAATACACGTAATCCTCTTCGCCGATGCAGGCGACGATGTCTTCATGCTCATCCAGCCAACGCACGATCGTGGCCACATCGGTTGCGTCAAGCGCATGCTTTTCCAAAAATCCGCTGCCGTCAACGCAGTATTGTCCGTTGAACCCGACAATGCCATCAAAATCAACGGGAATAGTATTGAGAACAACGCTCATCTGTGCTGGAGGGCGGCCGGTACAGATGAAGATCTTGACGCCATTGGCCTGTAGCGCGCGCAATGCGTCGATGGTGGATTGCGGCACAACATGCGTGGTGAAGCTCGTCAACGTTCCGTCGATATCGAAAAACGCCGCTTTAATGTCGATTGCGGTCATGGAAAACACCTTCCGAATATGCAATTTCGTAATTGCTCGCTTGTTTCAGTGTAGGGAGCGGACATGATTGCCGACACACCTGTGCATGCCACTATTGTGCATGATTCCATGCATTCCGGAGGATTGATGAAAATGCTGGAATCATTGCGATTGAACGCCCGCTATAACGAACTCCGATAAGGCAATTTTTAGGTTTCGGCGTCTCGCAGCGGAAGCGTCGCGTATGGTTGGACACGACGCGATGGCATGCAGTCCATCACAGACACGTTGGAAACCATGCAAAGCAATGAGGAAGAAGAAGAGAGAGGATTCATCATGGCAGAAGCAAATCAGCAGCCGTCAGGATTGCCGGAAGAACCGGTCCGCGTCAATCACACGGTACGTAACATCATCATCGCCGTCGTGGTGGTCGCACTGGTCGCGGTCGGAGCGTTCTTTGGAGTTCGTGCGTTCAACGGATCCGACAAGACCGCAGAAAAGGGAACCGAGGCCAACCCGGTGAAGATCGGTGTGGTGGGCGCCACCGATCCGCAGTGGGTGGAATTCAAGAAGCAGGCCGAAAAGCAGAACCTGTACGTCGATATCGTTGATTTCCAGGATTACACTTCCGAGAATCCGGCCGTCGACTCCGGTGAGCTTGACCTCAACGAGTTCCAGCACCTACTGTATCTGGCCAACTACAATGTGCAGAACAACAAGGATCTGCAGCCGATCGGCGGCGCGGCAATCTACCCGCTCGGTGTGTATTCCACCAAGTACAAGAGCGTCGACGAGATTCCTGAAGGCAGCACCATCCCAATTCCGAACGACGAGACCAATCAGGCCCGTGCCATCGGCGTGCTCAAGGCTGCAGGCTTGGTGACGATGAAGGGCGATTGGACGCCGTTCTCCACTCCGCAGGACATCGACGAATCCAAGTCCAAGGTCAAGGTCACCCCGCTGAAGGCCGAACAGGTCGCCAACTCCCTGAAGGACCCGCAGGTCGCGGCAGGCGTCATCAACAATGATTATGTCGCCGACGCTGGTTTGAAGGCCACCGACGCCATTTACCAGGATGACGCCGAATCCGAAGAAGCCCGTCCGTACATCAACATCTTTGCCACTCGCAAGGCCGACGTGAACAACGAGGTCTACAAGAAGGTCGTTAAGATCTTCCAGACCACGAGCGTGCTTGACAAGCTGCAGGAGAATTCCGGCGGCACTGCGGTTCTGGCCGACAAGTTCAGCACATCCGAACTTCAGGATTACCTGAAGACGATCGAACAGGAAGCCAAGGACGCCGAGTAAGTCCTTTTCGGAAAGCTCCCTCCAAGGAGGGGGCTTTCCTGTATGTGCGACCAACGTCAGGCGTGGTTGTATGGTCAAGGGTTGAAAAACCATTAATGAAAGCGGCAGTATGACAGAACACACACCGATCATCACATTCGACCATGTGGTCAAGGAGTTCCGGCAGCGTGGCAGCGGCACTGACGGCGGCAAACGCGGCACGACCGTTGCTCGCGCCGTCGACGATGTGAGCCTCACCATCAATGAAGGTGACATTTTCGGCATCATCGGCTATTCCGGAGCCGGCAAATCCACATTGGTGCGCCTGATCAATGCTTTGGAGAAGCCGACATCGGGTACGGTCACGGTACTTGGCACCGAAGTGTCGTCGCTCAGCGAATCCAAGCTTCGTCCGATTCGACAGAAAATCGGCATGATCTTCCAGCAGTTCAACCTATTCTCCACCAAAACAGTGGCGCAGAACATCGCCTATCCGTTGCAGCTCGACCATTGGCGCAAGGATTATCAGGACAAGCGCGTGGCGCAATTGCTTGACTTCGTAGGCTTAAGCGACCATGCGAACAAATATCCGTCGCAGCTTTCCGGCGGCCAGAAGCAGCGCGTCGGCATCGCCAGGGCATTGGCCACGAATCCTAAGATCCTGCTTGCCGACGAGGCGACCAGCGCTCTGGATCCGGAAACCACTACGGAAGTATTGTCGCTGCTTAAACGAGTCAATAAGGAAATGGGCATCACCATCGTGCTCATCACCCACCAGATGAACGTCGTGCAGCAGATCGCCAACCGTGTGGCGGTCATAAGCTCCGGCAAAGTAGTGGAATCCGGCAGCGTTTACGACGTGTTCGCGGCCCCGCGACAGCCGGTGACCAAACGATTCATCTCCACCGCCATCAGTGGTATTCCTGAAGAGTCGCGCATCAACACCATGCATGAGGAAAATCTCGGACACATCGTCACAGTGCTTATTCGACAGCATGACGTCGAAGAGCGTGAAGACGGTACCGTCATCGCGGCATCCGGGCAGAACATCTCACAACTTATCGCCAAACACGGCGTACGAAGCAGCCTCCTGTACGGCGGTATCGACACTGTCAACGGCGTGGCCATCGGAGCGATCACCTACGAATTCGGCGGAGACAATGTCGAATCGTTCCTGAACGAATTGGCGCAAAACAGCGATATCGTCGATTTCGGTACCGCGGCACAGCCGACACCATATGAACAGGCCCTTATCAAGGCCGGACAGGAGCAGGCATGACACAAATTGAAGGCGTAACCCTCGCAAGCCGTAGCGACTGGACGGTACTACGACCGCTCCTGTTTGAATCCATCGGGCAAACCTTGGAAATGGTGCTCGTCACCATGATCGTGGGCGGTATTCTCGGACTGGTCCTCGGCGTGGTACTCTACGGAACGCGTCCTGGCAACCTATTCGAAAACGCGGTCGTTTACCGCATCCTCGACGTGATCGTGAACATCATCCGACCGATACCGTTCATCATCTTCCTCGCAGCCATGCAACCGTTGACCATCAAAGTCATCGGCACCTCCATCGGCACGGCCGCCGCGATCTTCCCGATGATCATCATGTGCACCATGGCCACATCCAGGCTTGTCGAACAGAATCTGGTTCCCGTCGACTCCGGTGTGATCGAAGCGGCACGAGCCATGGGAGCCTCGAAATTCACCATCGTGCGTACCGTGCTTATTCCGGAGGCGCTCGCGCCGCTGATTCTTGCCTACGCGTTCCTGTTCATCGGCGTGCTCGACATGTCGGCCATGGCCGGATACATCGGCGGCGGCGGTCTTGGTAATTTCGCCATCGCCTACGGATACCAGAAATTCGACCAGACTGTGACTTGGACGGCGGTAATCATTATGATTGTACTTGTTCAGGTGGTGCAGGGCGTCGCCAATGCCATCGCGAAGCACCTGCTGAAACGCTGACAGCAACGGTGAAAGCCGCTTAATCTTAATGGAGAGAAGCAACCAAGGGGGATTCACGCAAGATGACTGAACATGTCGAAATCACGCCGGAACTCATCGAAATCCGCCATTACCTGCACGCCCATCCGGAGCGCAGCTTCAAGGAATTCAAAACAAGCGCCTACATTGAGCAACTGCTCAGAGCGCACGACATCGAAATCCTGAACAATCCGCTCGAATCGGGTGTGGTCGGGCTGATCCGCGGAGAACAACCCGGACCGCGCATCGCATTGCGCGCCGACATCGACGGTCTTCCCATTCAGGAAGACACGGGATTGCCATTCTCCTCGGTCAACGATGGAGTCATGCACGGCTGCGGCCACGACCTGCACATGTCATATCTGCTGGGAGCGGCATTCTGGCTTGCCAAACACCGCAAACAAATCAAGGGATCCATCAAACTGCTGTTCCAGCCGTCCGAAGAAACAGGCACCGGCGCACGCGCCATGATCGACGCGGGACTGCTGGCCGACGTCTCCGCCATCATCGGCGCGCACAACAACCCCAACTATGCGCCCGGGCAGATTGCCATCGGCCCTGACCCCATGATGGCCGGATGCGTGAAATTCCATGTCACGCTCCACGCTACGGGCACGCATGCCGGTTACCCGCACAAGGGCACCGGTCCTATCGAAGCGCTCGCCACGATGATTCTCGCGTTGCAGACCATCGTGAGCCGTAATGTGTCGCCATTCCATCCATTGGTGCTTTCCATCACCGAACTGCATGGCGGTCATGTATGGAATGTGGTGCCGGCCAAGGCAAGTTTCCAAGGTACCGTGCGTTACTTCCACAAGTCAGACGGCATCATGGTCGGTGAACGCTTCAAGGAACAGGTCAACGCCATCGCAGCTGGCTACGGGATCACCGCCGACATCGACTGGGACGATTTCCAGGATCCGCTGGTCTCCGACGAGGGACTGTCGAAGATCGTGGCCGATGATGTGCGGGAATATGCGCAACTTGAGCCGATCCACCCGTCGATGGCGGGGGAGGACTTCTGCGAATACACCGAGGTTGCGTTGCCCGTGTTCGCCTTCATCGGCTCCAATGGTGAGGAAGGATGCCCCGACTGGCACAGCCCGAACTTCGTGGGATTGGACGAATCTTTGCAGGCGGGCGTGGAATTCTATACCAACGCAGCGTTTACCGTGTTGAACGAACTTGCGTAAGCTGGTCGATCTTCGGCCCAATTCTCCTGTGATCGAAGATAGCTGAAGATATATGCGATATGCACGATGATCATTCGGCACGCATGTGGTTTTTCTCGCCATATGCGTGCCGTTTGCATATCTGATACGCAAATCGCAATACACTAGTTAACCATGACAGACATTCGTTTCGCCCTCGCCCAAATCGACACTTGCGTGGGAGATCTCGACTCCAACGCAGACAAAGTCATGCGCTATGCGCATCTCGCTTCCAGCAACAGCGCACAAGTCGTGGTCTTTCCTGAAATGACGCTTACCGGATATCCGATTGAAGACCTCGCATTGCGGGCCACTTTCCGTAAATCCGCGTGGAACAAAGCCAGCTGGCTTGCCGCCGAACTGGCTGCCGATGGGCTTGGCGACCTGTTTGTGGTGGTCGGCACGGTCGGCACTGATCGCGAGACATCCAAGCCGCGCAACCGACTCGTCGTATTGCATGACGGCGTGGTTTGGGCCGGCTACGACAAGCACTTTCTGCCCAACTATGGTGTGTTCGACGAATTCCGCATTTTCAGTCCCGGCAACAAATCCATGGTGCTCGACGTGAACGGTGCACGCATCGGCGTGGCCATTTGCGAAGACATCTGGCAGGATGGCGGTCCCGTGGCGGAGCTCGCCAAGCAGAACATCGATCTGCTGCTCACCATGAACGGTTCGCCATATGAGGAAGGCAAAACCGACACCCGCATCGACCTTGCGGTACGCCGTGCGGCCGAAGTGAACGCGCCGATGATCTATCTCAACCAGGTGGGAGGCCAAGACGATCTGGTGTTTGACGGTGGCAGCTTCGTGGTCGATGCCGATGGCACGCTGCTGGAACGTTCGCCGATGTTCATGGAGGATCTGAGCTTCTTCGACCTCGACACCACTGCCGAACGCCAGAAAGCTGGATCTATCGCAGCCAAGCCCGATCCGGACGAAGAGGTGTACACCGCCTGCGTGCTTGGCTTGAAGGATTATATGGCCAAGAACCATTTCAAGGGCGTGTGCTTGGCCTTTCCGGCGGCATCGACTCCGCATTGGTGGCGGCCATGGCCGCGGACGCCGTGGGAGGAGCTAACGTGTATGGCATTTCCATGCCGAGCATGTACTCGTCTGACGGTTCGAAGGATGATGCCGCCGATCTGGCGAAGAATATTGGAGCGCACTACGACATTCAGCCCATCGAACCGCTGTTCGTCTCCTTCCAGAAGCAGCTCGATCTTGAAGGTGTGGCCGCTGAGAACCTGCAGGCGCGTATTCGCGGCGTGATTGTCATGGCATATTCGAATTCCAAGGGGCTTCTGGCTGTCGCCACGGGCAACAAGTCGGAGCTTGCCTGCGGTTATTCCACGATTTACGGCGATGCGGTCGGCGGATACGCTCCGATCAAGGATCTGCTCAAGACCCGTGTGTGGGAGATCTCCCGCTGGCGCAACAAGGCTGCCGCCGAAGGCATGGGCATTGGCGGACTGCATATCGTGGGCAACGAGCAGGGGTCTGCGGGAACGCCGTTGCCGGACGGCGTGATGATTCCCGTCAATTCGATTGAAAAGGCTCCATCCGCCGAACTTCGCCCGGGGCAGAAAGACTCCGATTCGCTGCCGGAATATGAGCTGCTCGATCAGGTGTTGGCAATGTACATTGAACATGCGCATGGTCGCGAGGATCTTCTGGCCGACGGCTTCGATGAGACCACCGTCGACACGGTTATGCGATTGGTGGATCGCGCCGAGTGGAAGCGACGTCAGTACCCGCTTGGTCCGAAAGTGACGGCATTGGCGTTCGGTCGTGATCGCCGCTTGCCGATCACCAACGCGTTCCGCGAATAAAACAGCGACGAACTATTGTTTCGTTACACGCTTCGTAAGGAGTGATATGGAAAAGCAATGGTATTTCAATACGGTCACCGAACAGCCTGAACTGGGTATGATCTCACCGGCGAGCCATCGTATGGGACCATACAAAACCAGGGAAGACGCGCTCGATGCATGGAAGATCGTACAGGAACGCAACATCAAATGGGAAGAACAGGATCGCGAATGGAAACGCTGGTCTTCCGATGAAAAGTAGTTGATTCGATATATGAAATCGCGGTGTCCGGATTACGGCACCGCGATTTTTTATACTTCGCAAGTGTGACATATGTCACTTTTATTTCCTCGTAAACTCAGGTTCTATACAGGTTTATGCAGCTAGAATCGATAACTAGCGACGACGTAACGATGCGTCGCCAAACCAACACCCAGAAGGAGTGGAAATGGCAGCAGTTGATGCGACGGCAGTCTCCCCGGAAGAGCTTCAGGCTAAGGCTTGGGAAGGCTTCGCTGAGGGCAACTGGCAGAAGGACATTGATGTCCGTGACTTTATTCAGAAGAACTATACGCCTTATGAGGGCGATGAGTCTTTCCTGCTGACGCCACCGAGAAGACCAAGCACCTGTGGCAGTACCTCGATGACAACTATCTGGCAGTAGAGCGCAAGCAGCGCGTCTACGACGTCGACACCCACACACCGGCTGGCATCGACGCATTCGGCGCCGGCTACATCGACTCTCCGGAAGTCGACAATGTGGTTGTCGGTCTGCAGACCGACGTTCCTTGCAAGCGCGCCATGATGCCGAATGGCGGTTGGCGTATGGTCGAGCAGGCCATCAAGGAAGCCGGCAAGGAGCCGGATCCGGAAATCAAGAAGATTTTCACCAAGTACCGCAAGACCCACAATGACGGCGTCTTCGGCGTGTACACCAAGCAGATCAAGGTTGCCCGCCACAACAAGATCCTCACCGGCCTGCCGGATGCCTACGGCCGTGGCCGCATCATCGGCGATTACCGTCGTGTGGCACTGTATGGTGTGAACACCCTGATCAAGTTCAAGCAGCGTGACAAGGACTCCGTGCCGTACCGCAACGACTTCACCGAGCCGGAGATCGAGCACTGGATTCGCTTCCGCGAGGAGCATGACGAGCAGATCAAGGCCCTGAAGCAGCTGATCAACCTCGGCAACGAATATGGTCTTGACCTGTCCCGTCCGGCACAGACCGCTCAGGAAGCAGTGCAGTGGACCTACATGGGCTACCTCGCTTCCGTCAAGAGCCAGGATGGCGCCGCAATGTCGTTCGGCCGCGTCTCCACCTTCTTCGATGTGTACTTCGAGCGTGACCTGAAGTCCGGTAAGATCACCGAGACCGACGCACAGGAGATCATCGACAACCTGGTCATGAAGTTGCGTATCGTGCGCTTCCTGCGTACCAAGGATTACGACGCGATCTTCTCCGGCGATCCGTACTGGGCGACTTGGTCCGACGCAGGCTTCGGCGATGATGGCCGTACGCTGGTCACCAAGACCTCCTTCCGTCTGCTCGACACCCTGACCCTCGAGCACCTTGGACCTGGCCCGGAGCCGAACATCACCATCTTCTGGGATCCGAAGCTGCCGGAAGCCTACAAGCGCTTCTGCGCCAAGATCTCCATCGACACCTCGGCAATCCAGTACGAGTCCGACAAGGAAATCCGCTCCCACTGGGGCGATGACGCCGCCATCGCATGCTGCGTCTCCCCGATGCGCGTGGGCAAGCAGATGCAGTTCTTCGCAGCTCGTGTGAACTCCGCCAAGGCTCTGCTGTACGCCATCAACGGCGGCCGCGACGAGATGACGGGCATGCAGGTCATCGACAAGGGCGTTATCGAGCCGGTTCAGCCGGAAGCCGACGGCTCCTTGGATTACGAGAAGGTCAAGGCCAACTATGAGAAGGCTCTCGAATGGCTGTCCGAGACCTACGTCATGGCTCTGAACATCATCCACTACATGCACGATAAGTATGCATACGAGTCCATCGAGATGGCTCTGCACGACAAGGAAGTGTACCGCACCCTCGGTTGCGGTATGTCCGGTCTGTCCATCGCAGCCGACTCCCTGTCCGCATGCAAGTACGCCAAGGTCTACCCGATCTACAACAAGGACGCCAAGACCACTCCGGGCCATGAGGACGAGTACGTTGAAGGCGCCGATGACGATCTGATCGTCGGCTACCGCACCGAGGGTGAGTTCCCGCTGTACGGCAACGATGATGATCGCGCCGACGAGATCGCCAAGTGGGTTGTCTCCACCGTCATGGGCCAGGTCAAGCGCCTGCCGGTGTATCGCGGAGCGGTCCCGACCCAGTCCATCCTGACCATCACCTCCAACGTGGAATACGGCAAGGCCACCGGCGCCTTCCCGTCCGGACACAAGAAGGGCACCCCGTATGCTCCGGGCGCAAACCCGGAGAACGGCATGGACTCCCATGGCATGCTGCCTTCCATGTTCTCCGTCGGCAAGATCGACTACAACGACGCTCTTGACGGCATCTCGCTGACCAACACCATCACCCCTGATGGCTTGGGCCGCGACGAGGATGAGCGCATCGGCAACCTCGTGGGCATTCTGGACGCCGGCAACGGCCACGGTCTGTACCACGCCAACATCAACGTGCTGCGCAAGGAACAGCTCGAGGATGCCGTCGAGCATCCGGAAAAGTACCCGCACCTGACCGTGCGCGTCTCCGGCTACGCGGTGAACTTCGTCAAGCTCACCAAGGAGCAGCAGCTCGACGTGATCTCCCGTACGTTCCACCAGGGCGCCGTCGTCGACTGAGACTGAACGGTACCGTGTGAAGCGGTAGAGTGCAAGGGGCGGAGCGTGAAAGCTTCGCCCCTTGGTTTTCCCTGTACAATGTGGGGAAACCATTGGAGAGATACAACGAAAGGACACCGATGTCTGAGAACGTACATTTTCGCTCCACAACAAGGCATATGCTCAGAGAATCGCAAAACTACGTCAACCAAACGCTTATGGGAGGGTTGTCAGGCTTCGAATCGCCGATCGGACTGGACCGGCGTGACCGCATCAACGCGCTGAAAAGCGGTGATATCGGCTTCGTGCATTCCTGGGACATCAACACGTCCGTCGACGGTCCGGGAACACGCATGACCGTCTTCATGAGCGGTTGCCCATTGCGTTGCCAGTATTGCCAGAATCCGGATACGTGGAAAATGCGTGACGGCAAGCCCGTCTATTACGAGGCCATGGTCAAAAAGATCGAACGCTATGTGGATCTTTTCAAGGCGACGCATGGCGGTATCACCTTCTCGGGCGGCGAATCCATGATGCAACCAGCATTCGTCTCCCGCGTGTTCCGTGCGGCCAAGGAGATGGGCGTGCACACCTGCCTCGATACTTCCGGATTCCTTGGCGCAAGCTATACCGACGACATGCTGAACGACATCGACCTGTGTCTGCTTGATGTCAAGTCTGGCGATGAGGAAACCTACAAGAAGGTGACTGGCGGCATTCTGCAACCGACCATCGATTTCGGACAGCGTCTGGCCAAGGCCGGCAAGAAGATCTGGGTGCGTTTCGTACTCGTGCCCGGACTCACCTCATCCGAGGAAAACGTTGAGAATGTGGCGAAGATCTGCGAGTCGTTCGGCGACGCAGTGGAACATATCGATGTGCTTGGATTCCACCAGCTTGGCCGTCCAAAATGGCATATGCTCAACATTCCCTACCCATTGGAAGACCAGAAGGGGCCGTCCGAGGCAATGAAACAGCGTGTGGTGGAACAATTCCAATCGCACGGCTTCACCGTCTACTAAACGGGAAGCCACGCATATTTCAGCCAACGATTCCGGCAAATCAATCGTTTGAAAGTGCCTCAGCGATTGGAAAAAGGAATATTCGTGCAATTGTTGAACCAGCATTCGCCACGCGAAAAAATCTTCACATTCGACGCGTGGCGAAATGCTGTGAAATACCGCAAAACCGGCGACTCTGCCGTAGCCTTGAATCATGGTGGACATCTATGCTTTTCCTCAAGGCACGCCCAACGAAGCGCGTGCCACAGTAGGGGATCGTGCGCCTACGCCGACCCTCCTGAACAAATGTTGACCCGACCTTCCGGCGTGCCAGACAAGGTATGGGACGCCGTGCTTTCCGTAGAACGTATGCCTCGATTACCAAGCGTGTCGTATCGTGAGATTCCAGTGCCGTGCGCCATGGCGAGTTTCGGCATTGGAGTTGAGATGCAATGCGACGAGGCGCGTTCCACAGGCTGGATCATGGTGTTGTATTCGCACAAATACCGAAATGACTGGCATTCTCATTGGCGTTGCGTCGCTTTCGCCGCGTTGCCGTTGTCTGGAGGCGAAGGCGATTGTCTGATACCGTCCATGTATTGGGATGCGATGATGGACCGTGTTGGTTCGTGCGATGTCGAACATGTTTCGGGAACCGTCACAGTCACGAAAAGCACGACGTTTGGCACTCAGTCCGACGCTCCCGAAACCGGGTGTGAGATTCGTGTGTCTTGGACGCCACTAGACTATGCCGATGGAGGCCTTGACGCGGGCGCCCAAGTGGGCGCGTGGGCTAGGTTCCTCCGGTCCATGACGCAATCCGAGGAGGATTATCCCGTTGACTGACGAGCCAAGGTTGCAGGCCGAGCCGCGTGAGGGCGTGCCCGATGTGATCGACACCCTACCGGCATTCCGCGAGTACTGCAGCGCATTGGCGTCTTCGCATGGGTCTTTGGCTGCGGATGCGGAACGTGCGTCTGGCTTCCGATACGGTCATGACGATTGGTTGGTGCAATTCAAAAGAGACGGTGCCGGCATAGGATTGCTTGATCCGCAGGCATTGGCTGCGGAAGGTGCCGATTGGAACGATTTCAATCGTGCGGTGGGCGACGCTGTATGGATTCTGCATGATTCGTTGCAGGATCTGCCGGGATTCGCTGATTTGGGATTGCAGCCGAAACGTTTGTTTGATACGGAAATCGCCGCGCGGCTGCTGGGTCTCAAACGTTTCGGATTAGCTGCCGTTACCGAGCATTATCTGGGACTGACGCTTGCGAAAGAGCATTCCGCGGCCGACTGGTCGTACAGGCCGCTGCCCCGAGACTGGCGTAATTATGCGGCGCTGGACGTTGAATTGCTGATCGAGCTTGAAACGACCATGCACGCCGAACTGCAAAAGCAAGGCAAGATCGAATGGGCTGAGGAGGAATTCGATTACGCGCTGCGCGAAGGAACTGCGCCACGCAAGGAGCATCCCATCCCATGGCTGCGCATCTCGCATATCACCGAAATCATGAGGACCGCCAGGCCCTGGCCGTGGCGAAAGCATTATGGACCAAACGAGATGAACTGGCACGCGAATACGATATTTCGCCGACACTGCTGCTCGCCGACAGCACCATCATCGAAGTGGCGGAACGCAAGCCGCATAACGCCGCGCAATTCAGGGCGGTCCGTTCCATCAACGAGCGTGTACGCATCCAAGCCGGTGCCGAACAGGAGAAAATGTTCGAACGTTACGCGCCGATACAACGTAAAATCAAGCCAAGCATGTGGAAGAGAATAATCCAACAGGCGCTTGATCTGCCGGAAAGCGAATGGCCGGTCATCGAAAGCGGCAATCCCCAAAACCAGGAGGCGCAGAGCATATCCGCTCCACGAGCGACGCGAGTCTGGAGGGAACGTTATCCGGAACGTCTCGCAACGCTTGACAAGGCACGCAAGATGGTGGCGCAGATAGCGGAAGACACGCGTACCCCCGCGGACGTCATCATCAAACCGCAGTATCTGCGCAACCTGTGTTGGACCGACGAACCGCAAAAACGTGACGTTGCGCAATTCCTCACCGAGCAGGGCGCGAGGGCGTGGCAGGTCGCGCTGGTTGCAGAGTCCGTGAGTCGCGCTATCATGTAGAGGTTGCCTAACGGCAGAAATGTGAAGAACCGTATTTTTCAGGAGCGCAAGCGTGAAAATCAGCGTCAGGAATCTTGAGCCGACCAAGGTGAAGCTCACCGTCACCGTTGATCCGGAAGAGTTCAACCCGTATCTCGACAATGCTCGCAAGGAAATCGCCAAGCAGGTCAACGTGCCTGGCTTCCGCAAGGGCCACGTGCCCGGCAAGATCATCGACCAGCGCATCGGCTTCGGTGCCGTTGCTGGCGAAGCCGTGAACAACGGTGTGCCGGAGCTGTACTCCAAGGCTCTCGAAGAAAAGGGCATCCGTCCGATGGCCCAGCCGGAAATCGACGTTCAGGAAGTTCCGGAATCCGCCAAGGACGAGACCAAGCTGAAGTTTGTGGCCACCGTTGAGCGTCGCCCGGACATCGAACTGCCGGAAATCGACGGCATGGAGATCGAGGTCGCCAAGGCCGAAATCACCGACGAAGACATCAACAACCGTCTGGAAGCCCTGCGCCAGCGTTTCGGCACCCTCGTGGGTGTGGATCGCCCGGCCGCCAAGGGTGACTATGCCAACATCGACCTGACCGCCGAAATCGACGGCGAAGTGGTCGACTCCCAGGAAGGCGTGAGCTACGAGCTCGGCTCCGAAACCATGCTTGACGGTCTGGATGAGGCTCTCGAAGGCCTGTCCGCCGGCGAAGAGACCACCTTCGAAGGTACCTTGGAAGCAGGCGAGCACGAAGGCGAGAAGGCTCAGGTCAAGGTCAAGGTCAACTCCGTCAAGGCTGAAGAGCTGCCGGAACTCGACGACGACTTCGCTTCTGAAGCCTCTGAGTTCGACACCCTCGACGAGCTGAAGGAAGACCTCAAGAAGGCCGCTTCCCAGGATGCCGAAGGTCGTCAGGCCACCGCAGCTCGTGACGCTTTCATCGCCAAGCTCGAAGAGGGCCTGGAGATTCCGGTGCCGAAGGGCGTCAAGGCTGAAATGGTTGAGCAGCAGCTCAAGGGCGTGACCGCTGATCCGGCCAATGCCACCAAGGAGCAGAAGGCCGAAGCTGAAGAAACCGTCGAAAAGGAACTGCGCGACCAGATGGTGCTCGACGTGCTCGCCGAGAAGCTGGACGTCAAGGTCTCCCAGTCCGACGTGTTCAACTTCCTCGCTTCCATCGCCCAGCAGTACGGCATGGATCCGAACGCCTTCATCCAGGCCATCATGCGCAACGGCCAGCTCGGCTCCGCAGTGCAGGAAGTCGGCCGTTCCAAGGGCCTGCTCGCCGGCATGCGCGCCGTGACCTTCAAGTCCGAGGGCGAAACCCTGGACCTGAGCGCCTTCCTCGGTGAAGCCGCTGAAGACGAAGAAGCCGAGAGCGTCGAAGCTGCTTCCGCAGCTGCAGCTGTGGCTGACGAGCTTGCTTCCGAAGAGTGAGCTTCGATCGATAGCTTCTGACTCGTAAGAGTCCCAAATAAGTTGAGGGGTTGGTTCCAAGAGCCAACCCCTCAACTTATTCCCGATATGCTTACAGCTTGAGAAACTTGAAATCTACAGCAGGAATTTAATCTCAGCAAAAAACTCGCGAACCATGTTGTTGACAAGCATGTTCGGGGGAGAGCCGGCCGCAATGCCTTGGGCGTTGTCCAAACCATATTTGTCGGCAATCTGCAGTGCGCGGAACATGTGGAAATTGTTGGTGATCACCCCTACGGAAGCATCATCGTCGTTGATCAGCTTCTTGCTGTTGACGATGTTTTCCTCAGTGGTCTTCGAATCCGGCTCTTCAAGAATGCGCTGCTCGTCAATGCCATGCTCTTTAAGATAGTCAGCCATGCCTTGGGCTTCGGGGAACGGTTCATTCGGTCCTTTTCCACCGGAGACTATGCAGATGGTATTCGGATTCTCATCCAAATATTCGATGGCCTTGTCGAGACGGTAGCGAAGTACAAGGCTCGGGCCGGACTTACGCACCTGAGCGCCGAGCACCACCACATAATCGAGATCCGGTTTGCCTTGCGCATGCATTTTACTGACGATGCAACTTTCCACCGTGCCGAACGCGACCAGACCAATACACGCAACCGCAATCAATATGCCTCTGACCAGTCTTGGCAATATCGTCCACCACCGGAAGAGCAGACCGAATCCGAGTATCGCGAACAAAACTGCGAACGCTAGCCAAACAATCCAGAAACTCGTGCCGGAATGCGTATTGCGCACGGCGAAAGCGTAACATGCGCATGCCACGGCAAGTACTAAGCATAGAGTGCCTGTAATTCGTCTAATCAACATTGCCATGATGAACCTCTCATTCATTGCGCGTCGCACGCAATCCTGTCTCATCCTAAGCGTGTGACCCCAGACCCCCAAGCGTCACACGCCAATGCCAACAAATCCTGCGCATTCCTGCTATCGCAATACTATGTGCATTATGCCATCCATGAACGGAGCTTTGGCATGGCTGCGGCTAGGATGGGGGAGCATGACTTCAGAAACAATTATGCTTCGGACGATGCGTCGCACGGATTTTCCTGCGCTTGAAGAGCTTGTTCGACAAGCTTGGTATGCGGATGATGAGTCGGATGATAACGGGAATGTTCCGAACGATGAGCGCGGGTTGCGTGAGTACAAGTTGCGCAAGGCGATTCGTCTGCGCAATATGCACCGACTTGCGGCAATCGACATGCATGATTTTCTTTCCCGCACCACCGAGGCTACGGTCGCTGAACGTGATGGTCGGGTGCTTGGCGTGGTATTGGGCTCGTTGAGATCCCGTGTTACCACAGCGCAGAGGATACGTCATGCTATTACGCGAAATTGCTTGGCGTTGCCCTTGTTGACAAGCAAGGATGGCCGTCGAGGACTTGCCGATCAGATTGCGATTTTGCAGGCCGATGAAATGTTGAAGCGAGATGCCGGCAAAAGCTATCAGGCTGAGGTAACGCTGTTCGTGGTTTCCCCGGAAGCGAGGGGCATGGGCGTCGGTCGTAAGCTGTTCAACCACATGCTTGACGTGTTTCGTGATGCTGGAATGAACGAGTATTTCCTCTTCACTGACACCACCTGCGATTACGGTTTTTATGATTACCGTGGTTTGACGCGTAAAGCGGAATGTACCATACGTAGGGATTCCTTTACTCAAGGTGGTTTGGAAGACGGTTCGCTTTCCTTCTTCCTGTACGAGGGGCGCTGCTGAACGTTTCTGCCCATCACTGTGAAAGGTGAGTGATTGGATCACCGTGTTCATCGGCTATCCGATCTGGTGGGGCGGAGCTGCATTGTCGGTCAATCACTTTGTGACCGACCATGACTTCATCGGCAAGAAGTCATTCTATTCGCCGCTTCTTCGTCATCACCGCTAGGCAGCAGCGGTTCCGACTTGGCGACCATGGTCGGCACCGGTGATTGGCGGGAAGGGCAACGGCTCTCGTCCAACGCCTCGGCCAGTGAAGTCCCCTCTTGAGTGGAGGGCTTCGACTTCTAACTCAGCTATATATGGCAGATTCGCGAGGCTGTCCGATGCTATCTGCCTTATATATGGCAGTCAGGAACGAGCAAAAGCGGGTTAGAGGGTATGTTTCGTACCCTCTAACCCGCTTTTTATCTATAAGACCTGCCATAGATGCATGGGGACGCGGAGCGAAATCTGCCATACGTAAGGCAGATACTGCCCCGCGGAGTCAAGCGAAGCTAGTTTCGAGTGGTTTCCTTGAGTGTGGGAGCCAAAGTGCCGGCCAAGGCCTTCTCTCCTGGGCGGGAAAGCGGACCGACTAGCTCATGCGCGGTATACGGCTCTTCGATGTAGGCGATGTCATCTTCCGTAAGCTGCACTCCTAGGGCGGCAATGGCATCATCACGCGTTCCGGCTTCGAACAGCCCACGATCGGTGCGGTCACGCCTTTGGCCCAATGCCATGCAAGCGCGACCTGAGCCATGGGCACTCCGTGGCGCTCGGACACCTCATGCACGCGCTCGACGATGGGCATGTCTTGCGCCTTCGCTTGGTCATACTTGTTGTGCATGGTGCCATCGGTGGTGCCGCGGGCGGAATTCGAATCCCAAGCCGGGCGTGCCAGATGCCCGGAAGCCATGGGAGAGTAGGGCGTCAAAGCAACGTCGTACTGCTGGCATACGGGGATGAGCTCGCGTTCGTCTTCGCGGTAGAGCAGATTGTAGTGGCACTGCATGCTGGTGAATCGGGTCCACCCATTGGCGTCGGCCACGGCCTGCAGGTTGTGGAACTGGTACGCATACATTTCACTGGCGCCCAATGCGCGTACTTTGCCTGCTTTGACTAGCGCGTCCAACGCTTCCATGGTTTCCTCGGCCGGGGTGGTGTAGTCGAAACGGTGGATGATGTAGAGGTCAAGATAGTCGGTTCCCAAACGCTTGAGCGTGCCGTCGATCTCTCGGTTGATGGCTTCTTTGGAAAGATGCCCATCGTTGAAGTACACTTTGCTGGCGAGCACCACCTGATCTCGCGCCACATTGAGATTGCGCAACGCCTGACCAATGTATTCTTCGGAAGTGCCGAAGGCATAGCAGTTCGCGGTGTCGATGAAGTTGATGCCTCGGTCGATGGCGTGGCCGATGACTTGTTCCGTTCCCTGCTGGTCGATGGTCCACTGATGGAAATCCGGCGAGGCCTTACCGAAGCTCATGCCTCCAAGGCAGACCTTGGAAACGTTGATTCCCGACCGGCCCAATGGCGCGTATTGCATGTCTGTCATGGTTGTGCAGCTCCCTTACCTGAAATAGATGGAATGAACGACGTCAATATGTTCCACGGTACCGTTGCGTCGGTTATTAATCCAATACGTGTCGCAGCTTTCTCTATATGCATTTGTTGCATGGAAAAGCATGTTCGACACTTATTGGACATTGGTTTTTCAGAGAGGTTCAATGAACACGTATTGATACGAAAGGACCATTATGGAAAACCCAAGCGCATTTCCGATGGGAGAGCCGAACGACGCTTCGCCCAGTATTTCGTAGGTCAAAGTTATCTTGCACCGGTGCTTGACGCTCCCGAAATCTCCATCCACAACGTCACCTTCGAGCCGGGATGCCGCAACAACTGGCACATCCACCACGGTGGAGCCCAAGTGCTCATCGCCGTGGGCGGCCGAGGCTACTACCAGATCGAAGGCCAGGAGCCCAGGGAACTCAAGGCAGGCGAAGCCATGTGCATTCCCGCCGACACCAAGCACTGGCATGGTGCGGCTCCGGGCGAATCCTTCTCCCATCTGGCATTCATGGTTTCAGCAGGAGATCCGAACACGATGAGCAACGAATGGCTCGAGCCGGTCGACGCGCAAGCGTACGAATCCCTCGCCTGAGCAAAGCAAAAGTGTAGATGATTTAGCCGGGTCGATTCAGACCCGGCTAAATCTTTTTCCGCCACCCGCGCCGAAAGGCTTATCTCGCGTCTGCCCCAAGGTGGAACGCATGGGAATCGAGAACAACCGCAAACTTATCGTCAACTGCCTGCCGTTGACGCCATCCGAACAAGCGCAGTTTATGCGTGCAGCCAAAGGCGTGCTGCAAGAATTCGTAGGCGATCCGGCGCAGTGTGGCAACATGGCATGGACGGCCATCATCCCCGAAGAGATCAAAGCTCAAGTCACCGCCATCATCGGCAATGTTGATCCGGGAACATGCCGACAGTGTCCCAAACTCGAATGGTTGCAAACCTGGAGCGCCGGCGTCGACAAATACCAGCGACCCGGCATTCTACAGTCCGGATCCATGCTCAGGGTGGAATTCACTTTGATTGGTCGGCGCACCGGGATGCAAGCCAGGCGAGGATCTGCTGTTCGCTGACGGGCTTGAAATCCCATGCGTCGAGTCCCACGTTCACACTTCGCGGATCGGTGCCGTCGGGAACGTCCTGATGTGTATGGCCGTAGAGCAGCCAGCCTTCGGTGGTAGGCGCCATATCGGCGAACTCGTTCCAGTTGCTCGGCCAGTCGCCGTGTTCTTCGGCCAATGCCGAGAGTCTGGGGAAGTGGCTCATGGCGATGCTTTGCTGCGTGGTCGCCACCGTTATTTTGCCGGATTCATCGAGAACGGGAAGTTCCATGTCGATTTCGCAGTAGTCATCGATGGTCTCGAACACGTCTTCGTATAGCATGTCATTGAATCGGAGACGGAAGTTGCGGTCGTGGTTGCCGATGATCAGATGCAAATGCCGGCAGTTGATTCGGCGCAGGCATTCGAGCGTATGCTCGACGGTGCAACGGTAGGAGAGGTCGCCGAGAATCCACAGTTCGTCGTCGTGCCCGACGATCTCGTTGATATTGTCGATGATGGTGTTCTCATGACGTGCGATGTCGCAGATCGCTTTGAACGATGTCTGATTGTCGTGCACATATTGTTTGATCCACGCGTGTGCGGCGGTGCGGGTCTGCGTCTGCCAGATGTCGAGGTACTCAGCACGTAGCCTGCCATTGTTCAGGAACCCGCGCAGCGCGGTGACCAGTGGATGTCCGAAATGCGTGTCCGAAGTGAAATAACGCATGCGATTCCTTACTATATGCGGTTGCTGGATGCTTTTATCAATGATAGAGCGCAACATCGCACGAATAGCCCTCCCCAAAATGCTTGTTGGCTTGTTTGTGGCACGTGTTGATGATGATCAGATGGAAGAGTCCCACGAAACGACGAAAGAAGCTCGATGCTCACGGCGTGACTCTCCGGCTTATTTCTTGCCCCACCCGAACTTGGTCAGTTTGATCTCCGGGAGCTGTTTCAATCCGTCTGCTATTCCTTTGCCAAACTGCTGCACTCCGTCGGCGATTCCGGCGCCTGCGTCCTGAGCGCATTTTGTGATGGCGTCGCCCGCATCCTGCGCGATGTGCGCGGCCTGGTTTCCGGCGTCCTGCATTCCCTTGGCAACGGCGGCACCGGTGCCCTGAGCGCCCTTCGCTATCGCATTGCCGACGTCTTGGACGGCGTGTGCGGTCTGCTGCCTGGCATTCTGCAAGGCCTTGCCGGTGTCGTCTACGGCCTTGCCCGCGGCTTCGATCCAGGTGGGACCGTCTTCGACATGCAGATGAATGTGCTCAAGTTGCAATGTGCTGGCGAATGCATTGAGATCACTGGTGATGCTTTCGATGTTGGCAATGGCATGAGGTGAACTGTATGGGTTCAGTAGCACTTGTCCGCCCACGGTTTTCGCTTTCTCCTCCAGCTGCTTGCCCAATGCGTTGAGAGATTGCTCGATTTCTTCGAGGCGCTTGTTCCTGGCAAGCACGATGCCCTTCTTGTATGCTTCGAGCTGTTCCGGCTCCTCTTGGCATACGCGCGCGAGCTCGATACAGGAGACCTGATCCTGCATCTTGACCGCGGATGCGAGCATGCCCAACCACTGGTGAATCTCCTGACGAATCTGCTGGGTCAACGGGCGAACCTGCTTGGGATCCTGCTCGCGTTCAGCCTTCTCGGTGAGGCTCTTGATTTTGGCGATCGCGTACGCTTGGATGGTGGCGATGTCTTGTGGGCAGCCTGACATCTTGGACCATGTGGTCTCGCTGATCGAACCGACTTGCTGGTAGATGAGCATGGTCTCGTCAATCATATGAGAGATTCCGGCGAGCTTGCTGACGGTCTGGTCTTTCTGATCGCGCAGCAGGTCGTCGAGCTTCGCATCGATCTCCTTCAGATAATCGGTGATCTCGGAGACGGCTTGTTCCAGTGCCATCTGTGCCATGACGCCGCTGATGCCGGTGAGCATGGCGGGGTTGAGTTGCCCTGGCTGGGTGAATTGCAGATGTTTGATGATGCGCCCGTTCGGTTGCCGTACAACACCGGCTTGGAACGGTCCCTTCTTACAGTTCTTGCCGTATTTGGCGACCAGCTCAGCCGATTCCTTGGTGAGTTTTACCCAACGTCCGCTTTCGACCATGGCGTTGCCGGCTGCCTGTGCGCCTTTGCTGGCCGAGGAGACGGTCTGTATGGCTTTGGCTGTGAATGCTTTGGAATCGAAGCCTTCATCCTTGAGCCAGAGATCTATGGTACCAGCGTCGCCGAGGAAGACGATGCCTTGTTCGTCTTGGATGATGGTGACGCTTTTCGTGTCGTCTGGATTGTTGTTCCCGGTGCTGGCATCGGCATCACCGTCTCCGCCTTCGAATGGGATGAGTTCGTTGGAATCGTCGTCGATCATGGTTATTTCCTTCAAATCCACTTGGTAGCAGTATACGACCGGCAGACGCGTCGGTGCGCTTGGGAGTGGCGGGGAACAGGTATGAAAGCAGTGGGGAAGTGGTCAGTCTTCGATCTGGCATCGCCCGAGTCGAGAGCCTGGAAGATCTCGTTGAACAGGGCTTCGGTTTGCGTCTGAAGTTTCTCGAAGCGGTTTTTGTGTTCTTACCCAAGAGTGATATGATAATTAAAAATTTCCGGTTTTATACAAAGAAATGAGGATTTGTGGTATTAGTTCAGCCTGATTTTGCCGGCAAAGTATCTTGTTTAGAAGGAGAGGATGCCCGCGAAGAATTCCAGCGTATTTTTGGTTTTCCTGCAGAATATATAATTGTTTCTGCCATGAGAGGTCTTCGCCCGGTTCATGAGGCGGATCACCTTCATTCTCAAGCAAGTGCTGAGGGGTCCGGTTTTTATCATGCATTTGTGAGTGGGGTAGAGACAGAAATCGACATGCTAGACCAGTGGGAAGCAAACAGAAAAGTCGATAATCAGATGTCTCCGCGGGCATATCGAGCAGATGGCCTTGCTTTGGCTTTTGCTCGGGGGAATAGTGCAGCAGGTCACTCTATGGAAAAAAATTTGAGAGTGAAAATTGGACGTGTGACTGCTTTGGAACTGCAGAAACTGAATTTTGGATCCAAACAGCTGACATTCGACTTTCTTCAGGAGTCCACGAAATCCTCATCGCGTTTGCGATCGATGTGGCTTATTATCTATAACCGAAATAAAGATCGGGTTTCATTGGAAGTGTCGCTCCCGATCGTAGATTCAATCAAGCATACAATCGTTGGATGGGATGAACGCCTGATTTTTGGTGAGATCACCCAAGATATGCGTATTGCGGAGGCAGAGATTAATGACGAAAGTGCTGGGATCGGAGACGTGGCCGTCGCCATTTCCGCTAAATAATGAGCAGCGTTTGCTGCTCAATCCAGCTCGTATTCGTTGCGCTCGCGAAACAGCAGGTTTAAGCAAAGTCCAACTTGCGCAATTGTTATCTGTTGACCCTCGCACGATAACGAACTATGAAAAAGATGGTGCCCCTCAAACTAAAATAAATGCTTTGTCTGAGATATTGAAGGTTATGCCTTCGTTTTTCACTGTGCACCCGTCTGATCCGGCTATTGGAGATCTTTCTGAAACGCAGGTTTGGTTCCGCTCGATGCGTAAATCAACTGCAAGACAGCGCAAGTCTGCAGTGGGGCATGGGAAGAGTGCCCTGTTGCTGTTTCATTGGATTGAGAATCATTTCAATCTTCCGTGTAATGACCTTCCAATGGAAGATATAGCACAGATGCCGCCTCGTTCTTCAGCTTTGGCACTTCGTGGAGACTGGGGTTATGGGGAGAATCCCCTTCCTAATATGGTCAGTCTGGCTGAATCGCATGGCATTCGTGTTTTTAGCTTGCCTTCAATGGGTAAGGAAGTTGATGCGTTTAGTTTTGTATTTGCTGGGCAGCCGTATATAGCGGTTGATACGCACAAGACCCCGGAACGAGTCCGATTCGATATATCGCATGAGATTGGACATCTTGTGATGCACGAAGCTTCGATGAGCGAGCTTGACGCAGGTACCCGTGATATTGAGAAGGAAGCTCATGATTTTGCTTCAAATTTATTGATGCCTGAATGCAGAGTGAAGTCTTTGATTCCGCATCATGCGTTAGTCAGTGATATCTTCAAAGCGAAGAAATATTTTGGTGTGGCTGCTATGGCAATGGCGTACCGCGCGCATGCGTTGGGAAGACTGACTGATTGGGAATACCGTTCGATGTGTTCCCAGCTTACCAGCATGGGGTACAGGACGGCTGAGCCTGAGGGTATCAGTGCTGAGAAGTCGCAGGTCTTTGACTTTGTGGTCAATACGAATCGCACGAAGGGTATCTCGGTAAATACGGTTAGCGAAGAAACCGGATTGACCAGTCAGGAATTGCATGGTCTTTCGTTCGGCAATTTCATGACCGTCACTTCAGGCAGTGGGAGAACAACCGGGGGAATTGTTGTGAATAAACCCAAGCTGGTTCTGCATGTCAATAAGAATTTCCCAGTAGGGGAGTAGCAGTGGGCTCTTCTCTACGGCAAAGTAGCGAATTTCGTTTTTGCTGGAATACAAGTGCGGTCCTCACATGGATAGTGACGTGAGGGTCGCACTTACGGGTTATGGTTTTCGGACGTTACCCGATTATGACGCGATTGCAGCTTGCTTATTCCCTGATTCCATACTTCGTTGTGCGTTTTACTGCTTCAGGTGACTTATCCTTGTGCGGTTTAATAAAGAAAGAGCCTCCGGATTTGAGCATTGTTAAGAGGCTTGGAGACTACTGTTGCCGCTTATAGTAGCAAAAAGACAGAAGAGACCCACCGCATTTCAGGACGTAAACGTAGTCTCGGATGGCGCTGATATAGGAAACTGTATATTCTTTACCGATTGAACATGCCGCATGAATAGAGAAGATGCAATCGATGTATGTCTGGCCGCGATGTTCGTCGCTTCGGATACGGCGATGATGCCGCGGTCGCGTCTCGGATACTGTAGTTATTCCAGACCAGGGAATATTCCGAAATATTCTTGTGCCTGAGCAAAAGGGAGGATTACATGGCGGGCTCATACGGTGCGGAGACGATGCAAGGGGAGCGGTATAGGCTTTCCTTCACTGTCGGCGGACTTCTTGCCTCGCAGGGCTGGGCGTTTGCGGAAATGTATCTGAATCATGCAGGCGTCGGCAACGCTGAGTGTTCTTCCTAAACCGAGGTGGGCAAGTCCATTGCCGCGATTCGCCTTCCGCGAGCAGGCGCGTTGTGGCGGAAACTACTAGGCGGCTCAGTGCGCTCACGGTCGGGGAGCTTGCATATTTGGCAGTCCCATATTCTTCCATATCCGACCGCGAGGCACTTATGTGGATCGTGATGTGCCGTTATTACGCAATCGTCGGGGAATTCGCCGGCGAAGTGCTCAAAAAGCATTATCTTGTAGGCAACCTGCATCTTGGTCTCGAGGATTATGCCCGGTTCATTGCGAACAAGGCTACATGGCATCCCGAGTTGGAAGCCATAAGCGAGGGAACGGCTAAGAAACTTCGGTCCAATCTGTTCAAGGCTATGGTTGAAGCCCACCTGTTCGATAAAAATTCCGACACGGTGGTCTCCTTCCTGCCCAGTCCCTCTTTGGCGGATCTTCTTATGAAGAGACCGGATTCATTCGGGTTTTCCCGATGCGTGAATCATCCTTGTGAGCGCGAATGGGGGATAGCGCGACTGATTTCATCGCAGGCGTTGAAGCTGCCGATGAGCACCGTGATATTGATGATTTCGCTTATTTGCACGAGATTATGGAGCCCCTATTACATTTGTGATTACCCGCTTAGACAGGAGCTTATCGAAGAGTCCTACCAGTATGTGCTGTGCGACATTCATATGGGTGTCTGGTTCAAGGGTGTGCACTGGCAGGACGTATATGAGATTCCGTCGGATGCCATTTGCGAGCTGATTGTCAACGCAAGTGCATTGCAGCTACAACTATTCGAGCATTCAGATTGAGATTTATGACAATCGGCTTGAAATCACCTTGTCAGAGCGCTTGCCGATGGGTAGACCATTGAACGCATGAAGCGGGGCTATTTGAAAATATACGTAACGATGCCTTGGCCTCTGCTTTTGAGTACATGGGTATATCGAGCATGGGGGCAGTATCCTGCGTGTGATGCAGAAGGTATGTGGTGCCGGATTGCCGGAATCAAAATTCCTTGGCTGCGATACGGATCTGTGCATCAATATCTATCGTAATGGCTCAGAGACAGTTTTCGACGACGGGATTGTGACGGGATTATGACGCGATTCGGGTCTTGGTGACGCGATTATGACGCGATTCGAATTCTGATGACGCTATTGCAGAGGAACACCCAACATCTGAAAGTTTTTAGGAACTGATTTTCGATGAGCTCTGAAAGAGGGAATGGGTGACTACTGCGTATGCCGTGGCTCTTAAGGAAACGCTGTCGGAAACCTCTGTCGCCCTCGGAACGAGCGGTTGGAAGTGGCGAAGCGTGTGCCGAAGTTCTTCGACAGCGAAGAACGCGCCAAGCGTCTCGCGAGACGTCTCAATGCACTACTGATTTTCAGGCGAAGATGGTTGCCGGGTTGCTGCAGCTGCTCACGTAATCTTCGCAGGGTGGCGAATCCGGCATTGTATATCACTTGAGTAAGTGAGCATGCCGTACATGAACAGAATATGTAATCAAGATGTTGGTACGCGAGAATGCGTGAAAGTACGCGAGAATGCGCGAACGCATTCTGACGGATTACTAACCTGGATGCAGGTTCTATCTGTTGGAACCCCCGTCGCGCTCGCGAAGAAAACGTGCTCATAGTGAATGCAGATTGGGCAGCGTGCAACTATTCAGGTGTTACCTACGAACGTATATACAGCGTCAATTGGCTTTATTACTATTGCCGTAGGCAAATTTAACCGGATATCTCTGAGCATTCTTCGCAAGCTTATCGAGGATTATCTCGTCAAGGTCAAATCCAAATTTGTCAGATAGCATGATGCAATACATGAGTACATCTGCTATTTCCTCATGAATATGTTCGATATTGCTGTCTTGTGGCTCGTCGTTTCATTGAAAACATTCCAGAAGTTCTGCGGCCTCAATGCTGATAGATTTGGCAAGATTGCCGGGAGTGTGGAATTGAGACCAGTCCCGCTCTGCTACGAATTTACGGATCGCGTTGATGCTTGAATCGGAAATCATAATACGTAAGTGTATGTCGAATCTTTTCTGAAGGCCTCTCTCTCGGGTGCATAATGAGCATATGACGAAAAGCGCGCTTCCAAAGCCAATCATTATAGATTTGCCGTATCAGAGCATTGATGACAAAGCAGAAATAGAGAAAGCCTTTGTCGAGCAATTAGGATACGAGACATTATCTGCTGTTGAGCGTGAGACTTTGCACTATATTTTCGATTATCCAACGGTGTATGTGGTTCATTCAAAGAAGAGGAATCAGCATACTTTACGTCCCGAATATACGGTGTATGTGGGAGAGACGAATAATATTCGTAGTCGAACAATGCAGCATCTGAGGGAAGATCCCAAAACGAGAGTTGATTGGAAGGAATTTCAAGAAAAATTGCAGAGCGATGCTCGTTCTGTGTGGCAGTATGTCATTGGCAATCCGCATTTCAACAAATCTCTGACTTTGGACGTGGAGAACCGGCTGATGCATTATCTTCTTGGCTCTGATGCAGTCAAGAATTTGAACAATCGTCGCACCAATGCGCAAGGCGACTACTATACGCAGGATGAATTCAACCATATTTTCTCGGACATCTGGTTGGAACTGAACCGACAGAATCCGGAACTATTTCCGGCTGAGGAGATTATTCGCGATTCTGCGCTTTTTAAAGCATCGCCTTTTCACCAATTGAGTGATGATCAGATAGCTGCGGAGGAATCGATTATGGACGCGCTTTCTGAAGCTCTTACCGGCTCTGGTGATTCAGCCGATTCCGGTTTATCGAGACTGATTTTCGTGCAAGGCGTTGCGGGTACTGGAAAGACGGTTTTGCTAAGTCACCTGTTTTATCGCATAGCAACAGAAATGGATATCAATGGGCGCATCAATGACGAAGATGATGAAGATATTCTGGAAACCGATTCATCGCCAAAAATCAGTAAGGAAGATCGCAGAAAAGCATATATGGTTGTCAACCATAACCAGCAAATGCACGTATATAACCAAATTGCCAGCAAATTAGGTTTGCAGAAACATTTTGGCGAGGTGGCTCTTAAACCGAGTCAATTCATCAATCGATTTAGTGAGAAAACAGCAAGTAATCGAGCTATTGCGGACCAGCCCCGAGGCAAAGCCGATGTAGTGCTTGTTGATGAAGCTCATCTGCTGTTGACGCAGGGTGACCAAGGATACTCGGGCAAGAACATGCTGCACGATTTATTACGCCGTGCGAAAGTGGTTATTGCGGTATTCGACCCGAATCAGATTTTGCAAACTTCGCAACGTTGGAGCGAAGAGGATCAGGACATGCTCTTTCCGCAGCAAGCAGAAAGCGACGTGCAAAAAGCTGCTGCTGGCTATAGCGGGCAGTTGGAGCGATTTGTGCCATTGAATATGTGGGGTGATCACTATTTGCTAAGTCGCCTATGCTTGCATAGGCAATTTCGCATTGCTGCGGATGATGCGACGATTCGATGGATTGATGACTTCGCTGATGGTAAGAGAATAGGTCGTATTCCTCAAGACATTGGGGAGAAGGATAGAGAAACAGGCGAATATGTCCGCGAGCCATTTGAAATCAGAGTATTCGATTCGCCGGTTGAACTGTTTAAAGCCATAAAAGAGAAGACATATCTAAAGGCTTCAGGCGTTGACGGATGCGGGCTTTCTCGTGTGGTTGCTACGTATGATTGGGAGTATAAGGGCGGCAAAATCAACGATTCCAGTGCCGATGGTCTTTGGAATGTTGAGATGCATCGCGATGCACAGGGAGTATGGCGCATGGGAGCGGCTCCGGGAATGCAGAGAGGATACGATGCGTTTAATCCTGATGGAAGAGCTGATTATTCTGTCATCCATGGAATTACGAAATCAAGGTAGGGGATAAGGGTCTTTCCCTAGATGCTGTCTGGGCGGAAAGTCCGCATACGCTTAATGAAGTGGGATCAACGTTCTCTATTCAGGGGTTTGATCTTAATTATGTAGGTGTCATCATTGGACCGTCGGTTACCTATCGCGAAGGGAAAATCGTTTTTAACGAAAAGGCAAGTTGTAATAAACGTGCAGTGAGTAAGAGGAACGGCTCAATCAGCTACGCGCAATCCAATCTGCGTAATGAACTGAATGTTCTACTCAAACGCGGTGTGCATGGATTGTATTTATTCGCCGTTGATCCTGAACTGCAGGCCGCTCTCAAAGAAGCTGCCAGTAAGTAATTGCTTGACCGTACTTGATGTTCATCTATGTTCGTCTTTGAGTTTATCCAGCCGATGCGTATGCAATGTTGATCGATACATAACCGTCCGAAAAGAGGCCGCTATGAAATATGGGATGAGGAAACCCAGCTGGAAGAAGAGCCTGTCCGCGCGCACGAAAGGCCGTGCCACCCGCGCGGTCAAGAAAGCGTTGATCCCCGACTGCGGCAAGAAGGGCATGGGATGGCTGCATCCCAAGCGCAAGCTGTACAACACCATCTACAAGAAGACCACGTTCAGCCTGTTCGGACCTGTTCAAGTAACCAGGGCTAAAGGGGGAAATCACATGTGTTCCAATCCAGACACGTACGAGTTCCGACTTTCATTAGACCTTCCTCAACAGAGCGCCGTTCCTACTGATACGTTTTCTGCCTTGCGGGAAGTCCATGAATATTCAGCGGAGAACGGCCCGCGTTTCCACACGGCTGATGAGATGTTTGATTCTCTGGGAATATGACAGGTCCCGCCATGAGAACATTACGTATGGCGGGAGCTGGTTTTGTCGCTGTTGAGCTGTCGGACACTCAGGCGAGCATGGCCTCGATGTTGTTGCCTTCCGGATCGTGCACGAAAGCGGCGTAATAGGTTGGGCCGTAGTTCGGCAACCAATGCATGGTGAACTGACGGAAACGATTGTAGCCGGCGCCGCCTAGCATGCAATACGGGAAACGACGCCGGCCACAACGACCGGCCAAGACGGACGGAACACACGAAAAGGCGAATCAGACACAGCATGGGCAAGAACGGCACGCAACCAACAACGAAAAACGTCACACCAGCAGTCACACCATGGGGTAAGAACCGTGTGAAGAACATCGAAACCGGCAAGCACGTGCTCATCATGCCGGGCATTGGATACACCGTAGACCGACCGCTGCTGTACTGGGCAGCGCAGGCGCTTGCGGCCAACGGATGGTTCGTGGACCGGCTCGACCTGAAACTGACGGAAAGCGTCGAGTTTCCGGAAATGATCGCCTGCATGGAACGCGTGGTCGACGAATGGCGCAAGGCGGCGCTCGAACATGCTGCCGAATCGGGTGAGGAGCCGCATTTGCTGGTCGTCACCAAATCGCTTTCCACACTCTCATATCCGCATTCCGCAAAACTAGGATTGCGCGTGGTGCTGCTCACCCCGGTGCTCAACCCGCCGCCATTCGACAAGCACAAGTCGGTCATTCCCGCGTCGTTGCCGGGAACTGCCGGCAGCCCGATGCCGCTAATCTGCGCAGGTGACGCCGACCCATACTACGATGACGCCAAAGCGCATCTGCTCACCGACCATGTGCGCACGTACGCTGGTGCCAACCATTCCATCGAAGTGCCGGACGATTGGCAGACGTCGCTCGACTACCTGAAACAGGTCACGCAGGCCATCGTCGACTACGCCGGCTGAAAAGAACGGGACGGAATATGCGCATCGTATTGCAGAAGGTCAGTGAAGGATCCGTCGACGTGGTCGACGAGACAAGCGGAGAAGTCGACGCCACATTCGAACCACAGCATATAGGCATCGGCTATGTGCTGCTTGTCGGAGTGGAAGACACGGACGGAGCGAAACAAATCGGCTGGCTCGCCCGCAAAATCGCCAACCTGCGCGTCTTCGAAGATGAGAACGGCAAAATGAACCGTTCCATCCACGACGTGAACGGCAGTGTGCTGTCCATCTCCCAATTCACGCTATACGCGGACGTGCGCAAAGGCAACCGCCCAAGCTTCGTGAAAGCCGGAGCGCCCGCGCACGCCGAACAGACATGGCACGGATTCAACGACGCCCTGCGCGCACAAGGACTCGCAGTAAAAGAAGGACGATTCGGCTCCCACATGCGCGTGCGGCTCGCCAACGACGGTCCGGTCACCATCATCTTTGACACCGACGAACTCGGCGTCTGACCCAGAACCCAACGTGAAACCCTATATCCGACGATTGTCATAGGGTAAAACGCATGGGAATATGGAACGACCGCAAATTGATCGTCAACTGCCTGCCGTTGACCGAATCCGAACGTGCGCAATTCATACGTGCCGCGAAAGACATACCACAGGAATTCGTCGGCGATTCGACCCAACGGGGAAGCATGAGCTGGACCGCCGCAGTACCGGAGGAACTCAAAGCCAAAGCCACCGCGGTCATCGGCAACATCGCGCCCGAGGAATGCGCGCAATGCCCTAAACTCGAATGGCTTCAAACTTGGAGCGCCGGCGTCGACAAATACCAGCGACCCGGCATCCTACAGCCCGGATCCATGCTCACCAATGCCACTGGAGCCTACGGGCAAAGCGTCTCCGAACACATGTTCGCCATGATGTGGGCCATCATGAAGAACCTGCACATCTACGCGGCAAGCAACCCGAACGCCATGTGGCAGGACGCGGGCCGCGCCATCAGCCCCAACGGAAAAACGGCGCTTATCATCGGAACCGGCGACATCGGATCACACTTCGCACGACTCTGCAAAAACGTCGGAATGACAACCATCGGCATTCGCCGTAATCCCGCCGTCGAAGCGCCGGGCGTCGATCATATGGTTGGTTTCGATTCCCTCGACGATGTCCTGCAATATGCCGATGTGGTCGCCATGTGCGTACCATCCACCCCGACAACACGCCACCTGCTCAATGCGGAACGTATCGCATCTCTCAAACCTGACGCCATCATCATCAACGCGGGCCGCGGCGACGCCATTGAAAGTCAGGCGCTTGCCGACGCGCTCGCGGAAGGACGAATCCATGGCGCCGCGCTCGATGTGACCGAACCGGAGCCGCTGCCGGCCGACTCACCGCTGTGGTGCGAGCCGAAATGCCTCATCACCCCACATGTGGCGGGAGGCAACCATCTTGAGATCACCGAACGCAGTATCATCTCCATTGCATTAGGCAACGTCCGCTGCTACGCCAACGGTCAGTCGCTCGACAATCGCATGCCCATCAAAAGCTGACGGTCGCGCGTGCGGGGAGACCCGTATGATGGCAGTCGGGAAGAAAGGAAAGGGTATGACATTGAACAAATGGCGTCGTGCGACGGAATGGTTCATGACGGCATTGGCGTTGGTGTTCCTGTTCGCGTATTCGTGGGAAGTTCTGGCGAGGACGCATATCCTGTTGTGTGAAATGGTGATCAACATCATCTGGATGGTGTTCATCGCCGACTGCGTCGTTTCGATCCTGCTGGCGGAAGATAAGAAAACCTGGTTCAAAGACAATCTGCTGATGCTGGTGTCCATCGCATTGCCCGTCTTCAGGCCATTGAGACTGCTGCGTCTGGTGGCAGTGCTCAACGTGCTCAATCGTACCGGTGGCATGGCGGTGCGTGGGCGCATCACACTGTACACATGCTGCAGCGTGACACTACTGATGTATATCGGCGCCCTTGCCGAATTGGATGTGGAACGTGGGGTTCCAGGCGCTTCCATCACCGATTTCGGTGAAGCGATATGGTGGTCGTTCGTGACCGTCACCACAGTCGGCTATGGCGATTTGTCCCCGGTGACATGGCAGGGAAGATGCATCGCCATCGGACTGATGATAACCGGCGTTGCCCTGATCGGCATCGTCACCGCGACGCTGGCTTCATGGATTGTCGACCGTGTTCGTGACGAGACCGACAAGCGTGCGGATGAGGCGGAATCGGAAACGGAACAGTTGCGCCACAATGTGCGGGAACTGACGGACACCGTCAACCAGCTGCGCGATGATATCGCGCAGCTGCACAGGTTATAGCGGTTCTCATGCCTGCACCGGTATTATCGGTCGGTTCCACGGCCAACGCGGATCCAACCGATAAGCCGACAACCAACCCCACGGCCAGCAATCCGGACAATACGGACATCATCGAATTGTGACGACGCCACCCTCGCGCTGCTGGAATCCGAACCGGTGGAACTCGGTCCATGGCAGCCGCTCACCAAGCGTTGCCGCTGATATAACCTGTATGGGGCGAAGCCGTGGCTGGGATTGCAGCCACGGCTTTCCTGTTCCGCTGTGCTGATACTCTTTCATAAGAACAAATGTGCGAACGATTGGGGTTCAGTTGGCGGATACTTTGTCATGGCTTTCTGACGAACTACGCAGCGAATGCAGTCAGCCTGTATTGCAGCGTGCCCGTGGAATCGCCAACCAGTGGCGTGCGAAAATGTCGGATCTGCATTGCCTGAACGACTCCGATTCCGACCGCATCACCCTGCATGCCAATATGCGGGGCACCACCTCACCGTCCAGCCGATACGAAGTGCAGGCCACGCTTGATTTGCATGATGAGCTTTTCTTGGCCAGGTATTGCTCGTGCCCCGCGTTCAACGGTTCGCAGCACGGTTATGGCACGTATTCGTCGGCATATTCGCCCAGCTACCGCAACAATCCAAAATATCGCAGTTTCGATGATGATGACGATGAATACGATTATGTCGATGATTATGATGATTTCGGTTCAGGATCGACGTTCGGTCATGTGCAGGACGATGACGAGTTCGATTCGGATCCGGCTGGGGGGCGCCGCTATACGGGCATGTGTAAGCATGTCGCCGCAATGCTGCTGCTGTTTCTTGACCAGCCCGAACGGTTCCGCGGATTCAAGCGAAGTGGCGTGACTTCGCCTATCCTCTCCGACTACATGCGTGCGCTGAATGCGAAGAATGACAATACCGGTCAAAGTGCGCAGCTTGACGTGCTCAAGCGTATCGTCGACGCGAAAAGCCGTCTCGCCGACGAACAACGAGGCGCCATTGCGCAAGGGGCCACGAAAACAAAACGCAAGAGCGGTTCCATCATGGTGAAACCGGGAAGCGTATGTCTGAAGCCCACGCTGATCATGAACCGTGAGCTGTGGAGCCTGACCTTGAAAATCGGCTGGGGCGACGCAAGCTATATCATCAAAAGCATTTCCAAATTCGTAGCCGACATGCACAACGGGGCATACGTGTCATACGGGCAGAAACTCTCGTTCACCCACACTCCGGACATGCTCGAACCGTTCTCGCTGCAGCTGTTCCGATTCCTGCAAAGTGTTGTTGGATCACGTGCCGCAGCGCAACTGCAGAACAACTACTATTACGCGCCAGGCGTGCGTATCGAACGTGAAATCATGCTTACCGATGGGGAATTGTGCGATCTGCTGAACCTGTTCGAAGCGGAACCGCAACAGGACTACATCGAAGACGTGCTGATAGCACGTGGGCCGGTGGAAGCTTCCAAGCATGAGGGGCGTGAGAGGGCGCGGCAGCTCACTCCGGATGATTTCGCCCATACGGATGACACCGCTCCGGACTATGTTGAAGTGACCACGCCGGGGGAGTCCAGATCGCATACTATCGCCATATTCGATGGCAATCCGCAATTTCGGTTCATCGCCGAATATGTGAAGGAAGGCGCTTCGTCGGGCGTGCGTATCACGTCGAACCGTACCATCACGGATCGGATTGTCGGGCAGCGGGGCGCGTACCTCATGAGTGCCGAACATAACGGCACTCCGACGGATTCCCATATGATGCCAGTGAGCGGACTCTTCCGTTGCACCGACAGCATCCTTCCCGCAGTGGACGCGTTGATGACGTTGTGCGCGTCGAACGTTAGCGATGGTGTGTTCATTGCGGAAAACGACTGGCCCATGTTCGCACGAACAATACTGCCAAAACTTACCGAAGCGGGCATTGGTTTCGACATTCCGCAGGAAGTCGCCGAACGGATGGGAGTCGACTGCCAAATCGAATTCTACTTGGACCGTGATCTGCAGGGCATCACCTGCGAGGCTGTGGCACGATACGGCGATTTCGTGTTCCAGTTGGTGCCGACCGCCAAAGCGTTACGAGGCGTGATCAACCCTGACTCGCGGTCGAAGGCGGCGCTCGTCAAACGAGATACGGCGCGTGAATCATTCGCGGTGCAGGTGATACGTCAATTGTTCCCCACTTGGAGTTCCATTGATGTGGCGCGCGTGCGTGAGGAAGACGAGCAGACGATTCTGCTGTTGCTCACCGAAGGCGTGGATATCTTGCGTTCGGTCGGGCAAGTGTTCTCCACGGCCGCGTTTGACGGCATGTTGATGCCTGGCAGTCCTACGGTGAAGGTTGGACTGTCCATCGACTCGAACTTGGTTGAAATCTCGCCGATCGCCAACGAAGTGCCGATGAACGAGGTCGGCGCGCTACTGAATTCCTACCGAAGGAACCGTCGCTACCACCGGTTGAAGGATGGTACGTTCGTTGATCTGAAGAACGCCGATCTGCGCGAGATCGATCAGATCGCAACGGATCTTGACCTTGATGAGAAACAGCTTGATTCCGGAAGAATCACCATTCCCGGATATCGGGCGTTCCTCTTGGATGCTCAAGTTGATGACGACGGCAAAAGCGAATCGTTCGTCGACTATGTCAACGATGTGAAAATCATCGACCCAAAACGATACGAAGTGCCCCGCAGCCTCAAAAACGTACTGCGCCCATACCAGGTGGAAGGCTTCCAATGGCTTTCCACCTTGTGGGACAAAGGTTTCGGTGGCATTCTCGCCGACGAAATGGGTTTGGGCAAATCCGTGCAATTGCTGTCGCTGGTGGAAGCTCGCAAGGGCAGTGGTCCCGCGTTGATCGTCTGCCCGGCGTCCTTGGTATACAACTGGGCTGCCGAATGCGAAAAATTCACGCAAGATCTGACCATCGAAGTCGTGGCCGGCACGAAAGCGCAACGGCGCAAGCTCATCGCAGCCGTGGCACAGCAATGGAAGAACCCCTCGGAATCCAACGATATGCAGCGTACCGATGTGGTGATCACCTCTTACGATTTGCTGCGTCGAGACGTGGATGATTATGCCGACTGCCGATTCGCATTAATGGCACTTGACGAAGCTCAATACATCAAAAACCATGCCACCAAACTAGCCAAAGCCGTCAAGCAAATCACCGCCGAACACCGGTTCGCATTAACCGGAACGCCCATCGAAAACCGGTTGAGCGAACTGTGGAGCATCTTCGACTTCCTCATGCCCGGATTGCTCGGAACCTACACGAAGTTCCGAGAAAAATACGAACAGCCGATCATGGCACCCGGTTCGGAACATTCCGTCATGGCCGACAAACTGCAGGCTTTGGTCGGACTGTTCATTAAACGACGTCTGAAAAAAGACGTGCTTACCGATCTGCCCGACAAGTTCGAAAACGTGCTCACCGTCAAATTGGAAGGCGAACAGCGCAAACTCTATGCGGCACATGAGCAACGGTTGCGCGCCACCCTTACCAAAACCAAGGATGCCGACTTCAATGCCAAGAAAATCCGTATTCTTGCCGAATTCACGTTGCTACGCGAAATCTGCTGCGATCCGAGACTCGTCTATGCGGATGCGAAAAACGCTTCCGCCAAACTTGACGCCATTTGCGAACTCGTATCCACGTGCATGGACGAAGGCAAGAAAGTGCTCGTATTCTCGCAGTTCACTTCATTCCTTGACCTGATTGGTACACGTTTGGCTGAACATGGCATGGACTTCTACACCATCACCGGCGAGACACCGAAGAAACGCCGTGTGGAACTGGTGGATGAATTCAACGGCAACGATGTTCCTGTATTTCTCATCTCGCTCAAGGCGGGTAACACGGGACTGAACCTTGTGGGCGCATCCGTAGTGGTGCATGCTGACCCATGGTGGAACGCCGCCGTGCAGAACCAGGCCACCGACCGTGCGCACCGCATCGGACAGACGCAGGATGTGAACGTGTACCAAATCGTAGCCAAAGACACCATCGAGGAACGCATCCTCAAACTTCAGGAAAAGAAAAGCGAACTCGCCCAACAGTTCACCGACGGCATCGCATCCGGAGGCGTCGGCACACTCAGCAAAGACGACCTGCTCGGCCTGTTGTCGTGACGTGCGGTTGGAGGAATCTTTGCGTTCCAAAGCGCAAGATAAAAACGGAACACAGGTTGCGAATATCGCATGGTGGGCGTATATATTGTCGTGCAAGTTTCAGGGAAGGTGAAAATCCTTACTGGCGGTAACGGTACGACTGACGTTCATAACGGTCCCATGCCGAAGCCCGCGACCCGCGAAAGCGGCTGATCCGGTGAGAATCCGGAGCCAACGGTCAAAGTCCGGATGGAAGAAACGGGGCTCAACATGAGTGTATCCTCACCAAACAATACCCAAAACAACGACGCCGAAATCGCCAGCGAAAGCATGACGCGCCCCGACAACGCGCATTCCACAGGCGTGGCCGACTCTGGACGCTGGTCCACCAAACGCATCGCCATGTATGCGCTGTTCGTGGCGCTGTCGATGGCCGTCAGCTTTGTGGAATTTCCCATTGTGCCGGGCGTTGAATGGCTCAAATATGATCCATCCGGCATTGTCAGCCTGGTGGCAGGTTTCGCCTACGGGCCAGCGGCGGCGGTAATCGTCAGCGTGCTTGGTTTCCTGCCGCACCTGTTCACCAACCCATGGGGCACGCTTATGGCCGTGCTCGTGGCTTTGGCATTATCCGTGCCGGCAGCACTGATCTATCGCAGGAATAAGACCCGCAAAGGCGCGGTCATCGGCATCATCGTCGGTGCGATCGCGGCCTTGGCGGTGGCGATTGTGGGCAATGTGATCGTCACACCGTTCTACGCGCACATGACCACCGCACAGGTCGTGGCATTGATCGTGCCGGCGCTTCTGCCGTTCAACGTGTTGAAATTCACCATCCATGGCGTGGTCACCTTCCTGATCTACAAGCCGATCTCCAACCTGTTGAACCGCTGAGCCTCGTTCACCATATTGATGAATAGAAAGGAACCTTCCGACCTATGGAAGGTTCCTTCCGTTATATGAAAGACTTTTTCCATGAATCCTGACAGCGCCACGAACACCATCGCGGTCGAACTGCACGATATTCGTTTCACCTACGACTCCGGCGCGACTTGGGCACTCGACGGTGTGAACCTGACCGTCCGCCAAGGAGAACGTGTATGCTTGGCAGGCCCAAACGGATCGGGCAAATCCACGCTTTCACGCATCATCGCAGGGCTTGCCGCACCCGATGCCGGACATGTCACGCTGTTGGGAAACAACGTCTTCGATGACGCCGGCGCGCACGCTGACGCTTACCGTAGCGCCCGGCATGGTATCGGGGCGGTTTTCCAACATCCGGAAGATCAGATCGTCACCACCATTACCGAGGATGATGTTGCCTCGGTCCGGAAAACCTCGCCATTGCGCATGATGATATCGATATGCGGATCGCCATGTCACTTGACGCAGTTGACATGAGCGAACAGCGAGAAGCCGATCCCACGCGAATGAGCGGAGGCCAACAACAGCGCGTCGCCATCGCCGGCATGCTTGCCATGAATCCTGAAATCCTCGTGCTTGACGAGCCTACCGCCATGCTCGATCCGCAAGGCCGCGCCGACATCATGCATATTCTTGACGAATTGCAGCAGCACGGCACAACCATCATTCTCGTCACCCACCATCGTGACGAATTCGCCAATGCCGACCGCATCATTCGCCTGGATAACGGGCGTATCGTGCAAAGCGCTCGTGGTAATACTGCAAGTATTCCGGAAATGGACGAATCAGGCACAGCGCAAGAAGACAACCCAATTGCCAAATCCAATATTGCAAATGGCGCATCGAAGCCAACATCAGCTGTACCAATCATTGAAATCCATAATCTGATATATCAATATCCAAACAGTAGCAAGCCTGTGCTCGATAAGCTTTCCATAACCATCAATGAGGGTGAAACCGTGGCCATCACAGGGCATAACGGTGCAGGCAAAACCACCCTCGCGCGTCTTCTCTGCGCGCTGGAACAGCCACAATCTGGCAGCATTACCGTCAACACCATTCCCGTCGCACGCCAACGCGCCAACGGCAATATGCAGTCGCTCAAGCGTGCGGACCGCGAGAAACTGCGCGCCACCATCGGCTACGTCATGCAACATCCCGAACGTCAGCTTTTCGCCGAAACCGTAGCCGAGGACGTCGCCTACGGTCCGCGCAACCAACGGCTTGATGAAGCGCAAGTGGATGAACATGTCAGCCAAGCCATGGCATTGCTGCATATTGAACATCTTGCCGACCGTTCGCCATTCGACCTTTCCGGCGGGCAGCAACGACTCGTTGCCATAGCGGGCGTCATCGCATGCCAACCGCGGATTCTCATTATGGACGAGCCGACCGCGGGACTTGATGAAGCGGCCACAACCCGCGTGCACAATCTCATCCAAACCCTCCACGCACGAGGCATCACCATACTCATCATTTCCCATTCGCAAACGGAAATCGATATGCTCGCCGATCGGGTGATCGCGCTTGATCGCAGACAAAACGGTAATGACGTCACTCGAGATATCGGAACCAATGTCACTTCCGGAACGGCAGGTTCGAAGAATCTGCACACGCTTGGCTCCGGACGTGCAAAGGGAGACGTCCGTGAAAACCGCAGTTTCATGGAACGGCTCGACCCGCGCGTGAAGATGGTGAGCGCGTTGGTGGTCATGTTCTCCGCATTCGCCATCCGCTCCTTCTGGCAGTTACTTGTGGCCGCACTGTTGACCGGCATGATTGTTGCGATATCAGGCATCGGCGTAAAACAACTGTTCAAATCGATTCGCGTGTTCCTCGCATTGTTCGTGTTCTGCGGACTGCTCAATCTGTTCTTTGTACGATCCGGCAACGTTCTTACGAACATCGGGCCGATTCCGATCACCGACGACGGTGCACGTATCGCCATACTGTACGCCTGCAGATTTGTTGTGGTCATTATCATCGGAGCGGTATTCCTTGCCACCACCACGCCCACGGCCATCACCGATGCATTCGAAGCGTTGCTCAAACCTTTCGCAAAATTCGGTATGCATGCGCAGGAGATCGCGTTGGTGATGAGCCTCGCATTACGGTTCCTTCCCACGTTAGGAAGCGAAGCGAAAGCCATTGTGGATGCGCAATCAGCCCGAGGGGGCAGCATTGAAACGGGAACATTCGTGCAGCGGGTCAAAGCGATGACCGCCATTATCATTCCGGTATTCGCAGGAGCGATACGCCATGCCGATAATCTCAGCCTCGCACTCGACGCACGATGTTACGAGGAAGGCATCATGCGCACGCGCTGGCGAATCATGCGGATCGCCAAACATGACATCGCCGTAGTCGGTGTGGGTGTGTCGTACATTGCCGCGTTGGCCCTGATCGCTGGACTATGCTGAGCATTCCGGACGGGCATGGCGCTTCACTGATCGCATTGGAACGCGAAACCGCCGAAGAAGCACGTCTGAACACGCGCAGGAACATTGAAAACGGTGTGAACGCCATCAAAGGCGCAGGGGAGTGATATGCAGATTTTACTGCCCTCACGCTACTCTTGAGCAAGCATCATAGATAGGAATGGAACAAGTTATGGCATTAACCAAGAAGCAGGTCAAGCAGCTGCGAGGCCTGGCCACCAAGCTCAATCCGCTCATCCAGGTCGGCAAGAACGATCTGAGCGAAAACGCCATCAAGCAGGCGGACGAAACCATCGAAAAGCGTGAGCTCATCAAGTGCTCCGTGCTCGACGGATCCGGTCTGACCGCCAAGGAAGCAGGCGAGGGATTGGCTGAAGAACTGAACGCGGAACTCGTGCAGGTCATCGGCAACCGTTTCGTGCTCTACCGCCGCTCCCATCGCGACGACGTGGAACATATCCGCCTCGTACGCGAATAAAGCGGGAAACTGACGCGACCAAACATAACAGGGCGGGTGCTTTCTGAAAACCAATCAGAAGACACCCGCCTTGCTGCAATGAAAATAAACAATCGGAAGTCAGGAAACCCCATGAAGGAGTGCTATCAGCGCGCCTGATTCCATTCGGGCTTCCATGTGTACTGCATGTCGTACGCGCTGGCCCAGAACATGTATTCGTTCTCCACGCCGGTCACGAAAATGTCGATCAGCTCGCGCTTGCGCTCCTCGCTCGCGTCGGCCACCAGTTTCTCGATATGATCGAGCAGCCACACGGAATCCTGCCAGAACTCGTCGGTCTTATACATGTCGACCCAGCTCTTGTACGGATTGTCGTCGAGCGTGTCCGCGAACTCGGCGGCAAGACGATAACCATAATCCGCATACACCCAGGCGCACGGCAGCACGGCCACAAGAATGTCGAGAATATCCTTGCCATAGGCGATGGAAAGGATATTCGACGTGTAGGCACGCGCGAAGGCCGACTGGCGCACATTGTTCATCTGCTCTTCGGTGATGCCATAGCTGGCCAAGTAGGAGCGGTGTACTTCGGTCTCGACCTGCAGGGCGCCGTTCTGCACCTTGAGCATGAACGCCATGATTTCAGGGTCGGTGGCCTTGGCTAATCCCAAAGCGTGCACTCTGGCGTAATCGTTCACATAACGAAAATCCTGCAGCAGATAGAAGGCGAAACGCTCGCGTTGCAGTGTGCCTTCGCCAAGCTCGCGGATGAACGGCTGCTGGTAGCCTTCCTCCCAAACCAGGTCGGCGGCCTTGCGCATGCGCTGCGCGAACGGCGGAAGATTGTCGCGTTGGATGCCTTTGGCGGCGTCGAACTCATAATCGAAATCGGTTGTTGATGTCACAGCAGTCACTAGACATGCCTCCCTACGCTGGTGTTAACCATCAGGTTCAAAGGGTTCAGGCCTCACTTGGCCCATCTCAACCCGACAAACACGGGTTCCCCTGCATTACGCCGTACATTATGGCAAAGCCGCACGAAATGTGCAAGAGCCCGTCCGTCGAATGGAATCGTGCCGCATGATGCGAACACAGGCGATGTTCGGTTGAGGGCGAGTGCAAGAATGGAACGTATGACTGAAAAGCAAGTTGCGAAGAACACCATCGAAAAGCTGGCTATCGTCGTGGTGACGTACAGGCGTCAGCAGCTGCTCGCCACCCTGTTCGAATCCATCGAAAAACTCACTGTGGCGCCATGGCGTATCATCGTCGTGGACAACGAACACAGCGAGGCGACCCAAGGCATGGTCGACGATTTCCGTGAAGCGGTCACCGCGCAGTGGGGCAATACCATCGCCGACCAGTCGGGCAACGAAAGCCGTGTGGTGTACGCGCCGCAATCCGACAACCTCGGCGGCGCAGGCGGCTTCTCCGCAGGTGTGAAGAAGGCATACGAGCTGGGTGCGGAGTGGTTCTGGGTGATGGACGACGACGTGGCCGTGATGCCTGAGGCCATCGAAAGGCTCGCCAAGTGGACCGGCAGCCATGATGTGATCCAGGGAAGCCGATACGACTACGACGGAGGCCCGTTCTACTGGCAGTACGATTTCATCGTGCCTCTTGGCATTCCCAATCCGATCGCTCCGGCCGCGTTCGGGCGTCCCGGCTATCGTGTGATGGACACCTTATGCTTTGAAGGCGGCCTGTTCCGCCGCAATATCGTGGAACAGATCGGTTTGCCGGATCCCCGCTTCTTCATCTACTGGGACGATACGATGTACGGCTATCGCGCCAGCAAGGTCACCAATCCGATCGTGGTGCCTGACGTGATCCTGCGACGTACGCGCGAGATCGGCAACTGGGATATCGCCGGCGTGCGTCAGCTCAACTCCACTTCCGACATGAACCGCTACCACATCATGCGCAACCGTGGCTACATGGCACGCTATTTCATGTCGTTCGGCGATTACCGTCCGCTGATGTTCGGCTTTGGCACGTTGCTGACCGCCGCCAAGGAGGTCATTCGCTTGGTGATGGTGGACCGTGAGCATGCCAAGACCGGCTTGGTGCAGATTGTCAAGGGTTGGTGGGATTCGCGCAAGCTGCTGCATGATCCGGATTGGAAGCCGATGCCGCCGCTCAAGTAATGTTGTCGCGCCGTTTTTCAGACGGCTGTTTCCTTATGATTCGCCCCATGCCGATGCGTTGCGTTGGCATGGGGCGAATCGTTTGCAGAAAACAATCGCAAATATTTGCGTTTCATTGCGACAGATTATGCAATCGTATTCACCAATTGTGTATTGTCGGCGCGTTTTGGGGCATGGGGCGAGTTACTATGGCGTTTACCGGTTCGATATACCCACTATGTACCTTGATAGGAGAGGTCGAAGATGATTGAAACTGCACAGGCATTTGGCGTTGACATTGGCGGCTCCGGCATTAAGGCAGCCCCGGTTAACCTCGAGAAGGGCGAATTTGCTGAACCGCGTCTGAAGATCCTCACCCCGGAGGTTTCCACTCCGAAGGCCGTTGGCGAAATCGTTCGCCAGCAGCTCGAGCATTTTGAGGTTCCTGAGTCCGCTCCGGTCGGCATCGCATTCCCCGCTCCGATTCATGTTGGCGAGAAGCTCGGCTATATGGCCAATCTGGACCAGTCTTGGGTTGGCGTGGACGTCACCGAAGTGTTCTCCGAAGCTTGCGGCCGTCCGGTCACCGTGGTGAACGACGCTGATGCGGCCGGTCTTGCCGAACAGCAGTTCGGCGCAGCCAAGGGCCAGGACGGCCTGGTCGTCGCCACCACGCTGGGCACCGGCATCGGCACCGCGCTGATCTTCAACGGCGAGCTCATTCCGAACACTGAGCTCGGCCATTTGGAACTGCTCAAGGGCAAGGGTGACGCCGAGAAGTACGCGGCATCCTCCATTCGTGAAAAGCTCGATATGGCTACAAGAAGTGGGCCAAGCGTCTGACCAAGTATTATTCCCTGATGGAGTTCTACTTGGATCCGCAGCTGTTCGTCGTCGGCGGTGGCGTGTCCCGCGTGTCCGAGAAGTTCCTGCCGTACATCGACATCAAGACCCCGATCGTCGCAGCCAAGCTGCACAATGAGGCTGGCATCATCGGCGCTGCGTACTACGCAAGCACCAAGCAGAAGTGATGTCGTGAACCATAAAGGTTCCTAACCTCATATAAGCGAGAGCCGTCCGATTCATCCGTCGGACGGCTCTTGTTATTCCTCTGATGATCGCATGGCGAATGCATCCTTCTTGCTCGATGCAACACTTGCGCAACCCAGAGAGTATGGTGGAGACCATGCGTTTTTCCTCCAGAGTCGATATCAGCGAGCCCAATCCCATCGCCAAAGCCGAAGCGGAAGCCAAAGCAAACGGCATCACACTCGGCAAACTCAACGACTCCAATCCAACCAAACATGCGCTCGCGTCGGAACTATTGCCGGATATCTACGGAGCGGAGCCACGCGGGCAACGATACGCACGCGAAGCGCTGGCCGCATTCCTTCAAGGGCAAGGCAATGATGTTGCCGTCGAAGACCTGTACATACTGAGCTCAACGTCCGAAGCGTACTCATGGCTGATCAAGCTCCTGTGCGACGCCGGCGATGCCGTGCTCGCACCGAAGCCCGGCTATCCGCTCATCGAATCGATCGCACGACTCGAATGCGTCGACATGATCGAGTACCAGCAACGTTTCGACGGATCCTGGTACATCGACGTGGCCGAACTACGCGAAGCGCTTGAAGGTGAAGATGGCGGCCGCATCCGCGCGCTGGTGCTCATCAATCCCAACAATCCGACCGGATCGTACGTCAAAGCGTCGGAACGTGAGGCCATTGTGCGGCTTTGTCATGACCATGAGGTGGCCATCATCGCCGATGAGGTGTTCTACGACTATGATCTTGAACCATTCGATGGCAACGCGCGTCTCGCGGGGGAGACCGGCACGCTCACATTCGCATTGGATGGGTTCTCGAAGACGTTGGCCGCGCCACATGCCAAAGTGGGTTGGATCCAAGTGTCCGGCCCGGCGGCTGAAGTGGATGAGGCCAAGCGCAGACTCGACGTGGTCGCCGACGACTATCTGCCAATGAGTGAGATCATCGCCAAACAGATCCCCGCCATGCTGGGCGCCGCAGCCGCGCAGACCGCGCGCGTGCGAGAGCGCGTGCAAACCAACCTCGCAGCCTTGCATACCATGCTGGATGATGACGAGCAGGGCATGGTCAGCGTGTTGCGTGCCGAAGGCGGATGGAATGTGCTTTTGCGCGTGCCCAGCGTGCTTGACGAGAACGAACTGGTGTTGTCCATGATCGAAAAGCACGGAATTTCAGGACAGCCCGGCTATTTCTTCGATATGACGTCGAACGGCTATCTCGCGATCTCGTTATTGCCGGAACCCGACGAATTCAGGCATAACGTTCAGACGGTGCTTGACACCGTCAACACAATGATCGGCTGAAACATGTTGTGGTTCCATCGTCGACACCGATGAAGGAGCCGCAACATGTGGGGAACGGGAATAATCCGTGGGTATGGTCAGGCTTTGGAAGCCTCATATTTAGCGCGGATGAGGTCCGTGTAAAAGGCCACGGCCTCATGCGGGCCACCGTCGAACACCACCTGATGATCGTCGACCACCAGCGTGCGGTCGATCGCATATTCCGCGCGTGTGATCAGCTCCGTGTCATGCGTGGCGAACACTACCTGTTTGTCGTAACTGAACAGAGCTTTCGCCACATGCGCGGACGCCACCTCGTCCAAACCCTTGGTCGGCTCGTCGGCAACGATCACCGCGGGGGAGAAGCTCAATGCGGAAGCGATCGCCAGCAGATGACGTTTCTCGCTATCCAATGCGGAGGCGGGCTCACGTGTGACCGCCGCCAGATCGAAATGCGCGAACAGATTGCCGATGATCGCCTGGCGTTCGCTTTCCGGCACCTTATGCTTCTTCAACGGTTCATCAATCGCCTCGCGAATGGAATCCGCTTTGTAATAACTGTTCGGAATTTCCTCGCGACGAACGCGGCCGATCATCGATTCGATACGTTTCAGATCACGTTTCACCGACGGATCATACGCAGCACCATTCGCGTCGATACGCACCGAACCGGACGTCGCAGACAATGCGCCATCCAACAGCTGCAGCAACGTGGTCTTACCGGAACCATTCAACCCGATCACAGCCACACGTTTGCTTTCCGGAGTGATCGTCAACGATGTCGGCTCCAGACCGACATTGCCATCCTCATACGTGTGGCCTGCCTGATCTAGCGTGAACGTGACGTCATGCGTCGCTTCGGGACGTTTGGATGAAAACAGCGAATCGAAAAAACCCATGGCAACCATTGTACGGGCGTGCCGAACCCATTGCATACGAAAAGGGGCCGGAAATCCAAACCCCCACAAGGAGTTAGATTCCCGGCCCCGTCAAGCCTGCGGACAGGATGTCAGGCGAAATAGAATCCCGAGAAATCGTACTTGTACACGCGATAGATGTACGCACTGTTCAACGTCATCTTGAACTGCGCCAACAGATCGCCATCCTTGTTGTACTGGCCGAACAGGCCCTTCATGCCCGAATCGATGAGAATCTGGCCGTTGTCCAATTCCTGTGCGGAACTGACATACGGCGAATACGGCACGTTAAATGACGACACTTCCGTATACGTGCCTGCATTCTCGTCGACCAGATACCTGCGATACTGCGACTTCGCCCTGTCTGAAGACAGTTCGGTGGAGATGCCGTCGATCACCGACCAGTCAAAATCAGGACGCGTCAACGAAGTGCCGAAATTGTTATCGAACATATACATGTAATACTGGCCGTCAGGCAGCGAATCATCGGCGACATACGTGATGGAATGCTGTCCGCCGGTATCCGAAAAATCACCGGACTTCGTCAGGAAACTGCTGGCCTCATCGGTGCCGGCCCACACGGATGGCTCGCCGATCATATAATCAAGCGTCGGATCCGATTCCAGATCATCCACCTTGATGATGGTGGACGTCTCACGGGCGGAGAACAATGCGGAACCGTCATCCAACAATTGAGTGGTATTGCAGTGCAGCCAATCCCAACGATTCTTGGCGCTCGAATCCGACTCGTCGGTTCCCGCATGCGTGGTGGAGGCCTTATAGTCGGCGAACAGCTCACCGAAATCCACCAAGCGGGTCACACTGCCGGTGGAAGTGCTGAGCTTGATGACCTGATCCTGCACGGCGTTGTCGTCACGGCCGAGCTCGGTGGCCAGCAGCACGATGTCGCCGTTGGAATCCATCGCATAATCATGATGCAGAATGTAGTCGGATCCCAGATCGTAGATCTTCTCCAGCTTGCCGAGACGGTTCATCGCCACCATATGATGCGTGGACGCGGAGAACCACATGAGACCGTCATCATCGAACAGCAGACGGTGCGAACGATAGTAGAGCACCGGAATCTCACCGCGCAGCACGCCGTTCGTATCGTAGTAGAACATGAAATCCTGTTCGTCGGAATCATTGCCGAGAATCGCATACAGGCCGTCGCCCAGATCCTCAACTGAATCGGCTGCGACGGTCTGCTCCAACTGCACCTCCTCATTGCCCAGCAGAGATGCGCCCCTGTGTTCGATGGTATGCGTGCGGGACTTGCCGTCGGCATCGGTCAGCGTGATGGCGACGGTGTTCTTCTCGCCAGGAATGAGGCCGAGCAGCTGGAATTCGTGGGTTTTGCTGTATTGCGATTCCTGATAGGCGTCACGGGTGAAATCCGTATAGCCGTCCGCATGCACGGTATAGGAGACGGCAACCGCGTCGTCGGTAGTGAAATACACATACAGTGACGTGGTGTTGGTGCCGTACGGATCTTCGGTGACAAACATGTCATCCTCTGTTGCGGAGGACTTGCTTTTTTCCTGCTCGAGCTTGTCGTCGGCCATATCCTGATAGTCGGCTGTGTACACGTTCTCGATACGTGCGTTCAGTCGTTCAATCCTGTTTTGTTTGATGGCCGCATCGACATTGTCGTAGCTGGCGAGGCAGACGCCCAATGCGACGGCTGATGCGACGACGGCCGCGGTCCAGCGTCTTACACGAGGATGGTTCGACAAAAGTGGAAGCGATTTCATGACTGATGTCTCCAACAAGGGTTCATCTCACAGCGAACAGTTACATCACCACTGTTATCCGCAAAACTCGAAACAAACCGAATGATTTATTGGAAAAATTGTGATAAAACCCTGAAATAACCCTGAAAACGCCGTAACTTACATCAGGGTGAACCACGACTGCACGTCATGAAACAAACCGGAATTATTACGAATCAACTCGTCGTCGCGGCCGTACAGGAACAACGACAACACCGTCAACGACAACGTGAACAACAGCAGCGCCAACACCAGCACGCGCAACAGCCAGCGAAACCGCGGACGTTCGCAATCCAGCGCAATAAGCATCAAAGGAAGCGAAGCCAACGCAAACAGCCAGCCGAAATCGGCGATATAACGCCATCCAAGGCCACCCAGCCGCGCGTCAAGAGCCACGATCAGCAAACCCAACAGCAGGAACATCACCAATGTGGGCCACATGCCGGCATGGCCACGAACGCGCATGCGCTTACGTAGGAACGGGCAAGCCAACGCAGCCAAAGCAAGCGGAACCATGACGAACAGGCCTCCGGGCATCGCCTCCGCAAACCCCCAATCCTTCAAAGGCGCGGGATCGACGGCAAGGAACGGGAACGTATCCGTCCAACGCAACGGCAGAAACAGGTAATATGCGACCGTCCAAACAAAATTCGACCACGACTGATGGTAACTCGTCATATCCGTAACCGTCAGCTGATACGACGAACCGAAATCGAACGGCGAGGAGAAGCGCACCATGTTATAGGCGAACAAGGGCACCACCACAACCAATGCGGGCACCAGCACGGCCAAAGGCGTGCGCAACGCATGCAACACGGTGCGCGCACGCCCACGCACGCCGGAACCAGACGCGATGGCACGCAACTGCCCCACAATCGCACGAATCTGCGGCCAGAACAACGGGAACGCGGCAAACGCCACCACCACAAACGACGGACGGCAACCCACATTCGCGGCAATACACACCGAACCGGCAGCCAAACGAGGCAGCGACAACGATTCGACCGTGTTCGCACCACCATCGCCACCGGCATCGGCCGCGTTCGGGTGCGCCGCACCCATCCATAGCCATAAGCCCAACGTGCTCAACAACAAGGACGCCGCAATCGGCACCGAATAAAAATTCGTCCGATACCACAAGTACGGGGCGTTCGACGCCAAAACCACAAACACGCACAACATACTGACCGCAGCCAGCGAAACATGCGGACGCACACGCTCGATCACGCGAATCGTCAACAGGCACGCGAACACCAAAAAAACAAACATCAGCAGCGGCACCGCAGCGCCAGACGGCATCATCAGACCACCATCAACCCACAACGACGTTATCGCACGATACGGCACGAACAACAGCAACGCCGGCACCACGCCAAAATACGAATACCAACGACCATCAAAAAACGCATAATCCCAATACACCGGACTCACACCATCGGCAAGCAATTGCTGACGAGTCGTCACATCATACGGATTATCCGCATCGCGCAACGCGTCGGGCACATCCAAATCAAGCCACGCATGACCATCAAGCAACGCCCGAGCCACATGATCATACTGATCGTAATCATACGTATACATGCCATCCGTATGAAAACTCAACGGCACCGCAGACACCAACTGCCACGCCACCGCCGCAACAGTCACCAACCCAGGAACCGTCAACAACACGCCCAACGTCACACGCTGACGCACACTCGACGTATTCAACGGCACCTTCCACAGGCGCGAGCCCGGACGCCACAACGCCACCAACACCATCACCAACACCAACAACGCCAAACGCAACGGACTCACCGAAAACGGCACACGCACATTCGCGCGAACCGCATCAAACGGAATCAATGACCCCTTCGGCTCCACCACCTGCACGCGCACCGTACGACCGGCCGCAGCCCTCACATACAACGAACGAGACGAATCCAACGACACCGAACACAACGAACCAGCCACACGATCCGCATCCGCACGAACACGCACCGTACGCAACACGCGCGAACCGGCAGGCACACCACCCATAACCTCATCGGACACCGGCACGATCCGCACATACTCAGACGAACCATCCGCAGCCACCTGCAAATACGCCTGCGTCGGATCAGTAACCTCCAACAACCCGTCATCACGACGCTCAAGCCCCGGCCCCAACGTGTTATACGCAGCCGCCGAATCACCCGACGCCGCCAACGAGCGGAAAAACGGCACATTACACAACACGCACTCAACCAACACCACCACAACAAAAGCGGCTACAATAGCTGCGCACACACGATGACGCGCCTGAAAACGCTGTTTCGAAAAAGTCACGAACTTTATTCTAAAGGCTGCATGTCGCATTGAATTGAAAGAATGGCCCACATGTCACACCTCACACCAGCATCGCCATCAGCACACCATCCACACCAAGGACGGACCATGCTCAACCACGCCATGCAAGGGGTACGACAACTCATCAACCACAACAAACACCCCCACAACACCGCCGACGCCAACCCCTTCGGCAAAGCCCTCGACACGCCAGACGACATCGTCGATGAACTCACCCGCAACGCCATCAAACTCAACCCACTCATCAAACGACACATCATCAAAGGCTTCGAAGGCATACCAAGCACACTCCAACTCGGCTGGGCGCAACTGCCACAAACCCAAGGCAAAGCCTTCTCCATCGGACTATTCACCGACAACAACCACTTCGCGCAAATCGCGCTCGCCGACAGCAAAGCACGCGTCTTCGCGGGCACCAATCCCGAAATGGACGTGCAGGATCTGGAACCACGATTCATATTCGTCAAAGAAGAAACCCTCACCCTGCCAGACGGTCCACGATTCGGACACGCGACAAACGGCGCGCCGAAGATGGTGCGCGCGTCGCAAGGCGGTGTCGTGGGACGCATGCCCGGTGGCCGCATGATGTGGCTCGCATCCTGGCTGAAAGTCGGCAACCGCTACACGCTCGAACAGATGCGTGCCAACCTGCCGGAAACCATGCGATTCGATCTGGAATACAGGGATGCCATCACCATCGCATTCTTCGCAGCCTACATGCTGCCGCAAATGAACGGGCTACTCGTGGGATTCGGCACGGGCAACATCTTCCGCAGGCTCAACCGAGAGGCGCCGATGGGCGCGATCCGCCGATCCATCAGAGACACGATGAGCGCACGCTCCCATGGCATGCGCGCATCCGGACTTGAGGATTATTTCGCCGACCTCATGCGCGAGGCAGGCGCCCTTGACAAAGACCAAGGGCTCGAAGCAGTACACGGCGCGGAACCATTGCACCTATACACGTCCAGCTACTCGGGCTGCTATTTCTTCGCTTGGGATTCCACACTGCCGTTCTCGGCATCGCTGCGCGCGCTGAACATCGAAGGCAACCTCAACCGTTTCGCCGCAGTCAGTTCATGGCTGGAACGCAACGCCCGTATCGGCAAGCTGCCCACAGAAGACACCGTAACCCGCGCGGAAGCCGCGCAAATCGACATGGCGCTACTGGAAAATCCGGCGCTGATCGCATTGAAACCGGACGACGAATTCGGCGCGATCCTCGACTCACAGCAGGATGACGGCGTCCAAGCCGTCATGCGCCTGGCGGACATCGCCGCGGAAACCAGACGTTCCATCGCCGAAAACACGAAGGACGGCGAGGATGGTACCGCCTCGGAGCCGAAGGCGGTTCGGAATGGGTATACCGCCAGACAATGTCGAGACTATTGCGCAGCATGCGCCTGCCATACCGCTTCGACGTGGACTTCCGATGCAGTCTCCGAGACGGCAATATGGCCATCGGTTTCACCTCTGCCGGCGTTTCCATGATGCCATCCACCAAATATGACGTGTCCCGCCACGCATGGGTGGATATGACGGACGCCGAACGCGCCCGCATGAGCGCGGACTACAATCTGCGTGTTGGACTGATGATGGCCACGTTGAGTTTTGGCGCCGATCCGGGCATACAGCGTGTGTCGATGCATATCGATTCGATTGGTTTGGAAGAGGCCGTGGCCGAGCAGGATTCCGCCATCAGCGAGCTGATGAGCGAGGCTTTGGCGGCTTTCGAACGCATTCGTACTGGAGATATGGGTGTTTCTGGGTCCAAGGCCGATCCGAAGGACGGCGATTTCCACGGAGACCCGTCCCGTCCGGTGGCGCCGAGATCCGCCGACATGGGCGTTGATGGCGTCAACTCCGAGGATACGGATGATGCGTTGAACAGCCAATTCGAGGATCTGATGCGGGATGTCGACTTCGACGAAGTGACGTTCGCGGTTCCCGACGAGACTGCGAACGATTCCTCTAGCGTGGACGACGGTTCCGCACAGGGCGTGCATGATGGCGCTCTTGACGCGGGACTGATCGGCTTCGGTGATTTCGATGGGAATGGTGATGATCCATTAAGCCAGCTTCGCAAGAATCCGACCGTACGCAATCTGGTGACGGTCACCTTCACCAGAAGCGAATTCATGGAGCGTCTGGGCGAGTGCGGATTGTCTGATCCAACAGGCACATACCGTATGTTCGATGCGGAAATGGATGTGGACGGCCTCGGCGCATTGAAGCCAGTGGACGCCACGTTCGATTTGCGCGATAGTCGTTTCTCCCCATCCGGAAGTCAGGAGGAGCCTGAGCTTTCCGACGCCATATTCGACCATGACACGGCACAGCTGTTCGGCTGCCGTGACATGTCGGGGTTGTCCATTCAGCGCGTCGACCTGCTGCAGCGCGCGGTTGGCGAATTCCACAGAATCGCGCAGGACTCCCATCTGGAATCGGTGGCCAAGGCAAAGCAGGCCATGGACGTCATCAACACCATTGCCGACCCGGAATTGACGTCGTTGGCTCCGCAGGTGACGAGTGCGCTCATCGATGGCAAAGACACTCCGGACTTCTCCTTCCGCTTGGCCGACGAGCTTGACGCGGAACGCATCAAGGCGAGAGACCTGCTGTTCTCAGGACAGGTCGACCAAAGCGTGGAACTGGCCGAAGCGGCGTTGGGGCGAATGGACCGACTGTTCGCTTCGAATCCGGGCGTGCCGCGGTATTTCAACTCGTATGCGGAACGCGTCATCTACAATCGCATGTTCGCCACGGAAGGCGAACGGACCGTGCTGATTCCGGACAATCTGTTCTACGCGCATATGGAACTCGCCGACGTGCTTGCACAGGTCAAAGGCGTGAAGGCCGCGTTGCCGCATCTCAATGCGATGGTGCGATATGCGCCGGCCTACCCGCTTTCCCATCTCAAGCTGGCGGTTCAACTGGCGCGCGCCGAGGATTGGGATCCGGCCAGAGCGGCTTGCCTCAACGCGTTGCACGTCGCACTTGACCGTGAGGATGCGTCGTTCGCCTATTACAGACTCGCCTATGCGGAATGGATGTGCGACCACTTCGACATCGCGGCCGCCGCGTACATCATGAGCGAGGAGATTGACCCCGGGCGAATCGCCATGCTGGAGAGCGAGCTGCAGGAATTGATCGGACGCGCGCAATCGCAATGCATTCCGGTGCCCACCGACGTTCCGGAAGCCATGCACGTGCTTACCCAAGCGGGACTGCCGGTATGGCCCAATACCCAGGTCGCATCCTTGGTACGCAAGGCCGCGCGGGTCTGTGTGGATGAAGGCATGTTCGTGCCGGCACGTACGCTTTCGGTTGCCGCTTCAAGGATGGATGACGAGGAGCGCGACGGTGCCGACGTGGTGCAGATGCAGTTCCTGAGGTCGTTGAACAACTGAACGGCGTGCTTTCCGCAGTGCGCCAAACAGACGTTGGCGATGCAGCAAATCGAACATTTGTGCGATAATGTGTGCATGGCGGCTCTGACCGGCAAAACATTGAAGACAGTGACAAGGCAATGACAATGACAAGGCATGACGATTCCGAACAACTCGCATGGGATTTTGACGCTTCTGAAATGGGCGGCGATACGGGCTCCGCGTCAACCGCTGTGGTTCCCGACGGGGGAGTCAGCTCATATGCGCCGGGCAGTGAACGCTGGATCGCCGCATTGCAGCCAACCGATGCCGACGCCATGCGGTTGACCCGACTTGATGTCTCGTCCATCAGTGCTGAAGCCGCGGCTCGATTGTGGGCGCGTGTGGCGGCGTGGGTGGAATCCGACCAGATCGCATACTACATCGATGACGCGCCGGTCTCGTCCGACGCCGCCTATGATGCGAGAATACGTTGTCTGCAGGCGTTGGAAGCCCAGTTCCCATCCCTCGATTCCGCGCAATCGCCGACGCATCGTGTCGGAGGCACCTTCTCCAATGATTTCGCATCGGTACGCCACCCGTCTCGCATGATGAGTCTTGACGATGTCTTTTCGCTTGAGGAACTGCATGAATGGTACGACGGTGTTATTCGGGGACTTGATTGGCCTGAGACGAAGCCTTTGCCGATGACATGCGAAGTGAAAATCGACGGTCTTGCGCTTAACCTCATCTACCGTAACGGCGTGCTCGAGCAAGGTCTGACCAGAGGTGACGGCGTGATCGGCGAGGATATCACGCTCAATGTGCGCACCATCTCCACCATTCCGCAGAATCTTGCGGGACCGGAAGAAGACATTCCCGAATTCGTGGAGATCCGCGGTGAGGTCTTCATGCGATGGGACGATTTCAACACGCTCAACAAAGAAAACGAGGATGCTGGGCGCGCGCCTTTCGCCAATCCACGTAACGCGGCTGCCGGAAGCCTGCGGCAGAAGGATCCGCGCATCACCGCCACCAGAAGGCTGAGCTTCTATGCGCATGGCATTGGAACGCTCCAGTGGGGCGCCAAACGTGGTGCCGACCATGATGCGGTCAACAACCAATCCGAAGCGTATGGGTTGTATAAGAAGTGGGGCATACCCGTTTCGCCACATAACCGTGAGGTCACCACATTCAGCCAGATTCTCGACATGATCGATTACTACGGCGAGCATCGTGGAGACATCGAACACGCGCTCGACGGCATTGTCGTAAAAGTGGATGATTTGGGATTGCAACGATCGTTGGGCGCGACCTCGCGTGCTCCGCGTTGGTCCATCGCCTACAAGTACCCGCCGGAGGAAGTCAATACGGAACTGCTTGACATCACCGTGCAGGTGGGGCGCACCGGCCGTGTGACCCCAGTGGCCATATTGAAGCCCGTATATGTTGCGGGTTCGACGGTGTCGAGAACCACCTTGCACAATCCATTCGAAGTGGAACGCAAGGGTGTGCTCATCGGAGACACCGTTGTGGTGCGTAAGGCGGGCGATGTGATTCCCGAACTCGTAGGTCCTGTGCTGGAACGCAGGGAAGGACACGAGGCCAGCTGCGCCGTTTCGTGATGCCTTCGCACTGCCCGAGCTGCGGGGCGGAACTCGCTCCGGCCAAAGAGGGGGACAAGGACATCCGCTGCCCGAACGTGGAATCCTGCCCGGCACAGTTGACCGAACGCATCATCAATCTGGCATCCAGGAAAGCGTTCGATATCGAGCATTTAGGCGACCAATCCGCCATCGCTTTGACGAATCCGGAAGAGGACCGTCCCGATTCGACGGCCACCTACGCGCCGAACATCACGGAAATCGTGGTGGAGCCGGGCGCGGAGCCCGAACCGTACGAGCCTGTGGAAGGTCTGGAGCTGCCGGCCCGCCAAACACCGGTGCTGTCCAGCGAAGCCGGTCTGTTTTCGTTGACGTCCGCCGATCTGCAGGATGTTCGCGTATGGCGTGAAGCGCCGATCATCGAAATCCACGAAACCATCGGCAAGAACGGCAAACCGAAAAAGATACGCAAACGCATTGGCGGATCGGGACTGTGGCATCAGGTTCCGGCGTTCTGGACAGCTCCTACAGTTGCAAGAAAACGTAAGGACTCCGTCGACGAATCCGCGGAATATCCCGAATATGACGTGCCTGAAGATGCCGTGGTCGTTCGCGAGGAAACCAAGGTGTCGCGTTCCGGAACATCCAGTGTGCAGCCGATATACATACGCCCCGCGGAAAACACGAGGAAAATGCTTGACGAAATGGACAAGGCGCGTCATGCCGACCTATGGCGTGTGCTTGTGGCCCTGTCCATTCGACGGCTCGGTCCTCCCACGGCGCGTACCATCGCCAACACATTCGGTTCGCTCGACGCCATCGAACAAGCCAGCGTGGATGAACTGTCACAGATAGACGGCATCGGTCCGGAAATTGCCGAATCCGTGGTCACCTGGTTTGCTTCGGCCAAGAATCCAGGCGATTGGCGTGGCATGGTGCTGGAAGCATGGAAGGCAGCCGGAGTGGGAGTCGGACAGGCACAGACCAGTGCTCTGCCGCAGACACTGGAAGGCAAGACAGTGGTCGTCACTGGTTCGTTGGTTGATTTCTCGCGGGATTCCGCCAAAGAGGCGATTATCTCCCGCGGTGGAAAGGCCGCAGGATCGGTCAGCAAGAAAACCGATTGGGTGGTCGTCGGCGAAAACGCTGGTGCCAAAGCCGCCAAAGCCGAGGAATTAGGCGTTCCCATGCTAAACGAGGACCAGTTCAAAATACTGCTGGAAAACGGAACGGTATGACACCGGCACGTCAAATTGGCAACGTAATCACAAGAAGGCTCTGGCATGCCGCGCTTCCAGACGCTAGTCTGGTACGCGGCTAAAGGAGGAACCATGACCGACGAGCGCACCATCGAAGCGCGCATCTATGAGCGACTCAGCAAAGTAATCGACCCGGAACTGGGCCGATCCGTGACCGATTTGGGCATGATCGCAGCCATAGACGCGATACCGGTGGAAGGTAAGATGAACACCTACGAGGTTCGTGTGGAGGTCGAACTGACGGTGGAAGGCTGTCCACTGTCGCAGACTATCACCAACCAGATCAACGGAGCGGTGTCGTCATATCCGGAAGCGACATTGCTGCCGCGCATCGAAGTCGGGTCCATGAGTCAAGACAAGCTCACCCAACTTGTGGCAGGCCTCAAGGCCGAACGCAAACAGAATCCGTTCAACAAGCCGGGCATCAAAACCCGTATTTTCGCCATAGCATCCGGCAAAGGAGGCGTCGGCAAGTCTTCCGTCACTGCGAATCTTGCTGCCACATTTGCCGCATTGGGGTACGACACGGCCGCCATCGACGCCGACATCTATGGTTTCTCACTGCCGCGACTGTTCGGCGTGCATGCTCAACCAACCAATCTGAACGGCATGCTCATGCCAGTCACCGCATGGGGTGTGAAATTGATTTCCATCGGCATGTTTGCCGGCGCCGATCGTGCGATCCTTTGGCGAGGCCCGCGATTGCAGCGTTCTCTTGAACAATTCCTTTCAGACGTATGGTGGGGCGAGCCTGACGTGCTGCTGCTCGACTTGGCACCAGGTACCGGCGACATGGCGATTTCCGTGGCGCAGGCTCTGCCGAACGCGGAACTGGTGGTGGTCACCACGCCGCAGCCATCCGCCTCGGACATTGCGGTCCGCTCCGGCCTGGTGGCATTGCAGGTACCGATGAAGGTACGCGGCGTTGTGGAGAACATGAGCTATTACGAGCATCAGGGCGAACGCCTGCGGATTTTCGGCGAAGGTGGGGGTGCGCGTGTGTCGGAGCAGTTGACCGAAAGCTTGGCTATGATGTTCCTTTGCTCGCACAGCTACCGTTGGAGCCGGAATTGCGTGAGACCGGTGAGGCCGGCCGCCCCGCCGTGTTGAACGAGGATGGCGCGTTGCGCGCCGATGGCATTGGCGAGACGTTCAGGAATCTGGCCGAATCGTTGATGCACAGACCTATGTGATGTGCGGGGCACGTATCCAGGCCGTCATGACCTGCGGTATGGACAGTGGCCTAATGCGGCTGCGGATTCACAGCTCATCCGGGGAACGTCTGGGTGGAAAAACGAAGCGAAATGAAATGACCCTTGTGAAAATCTTGTGCCTTGTGTAGTATCAAGCGCAGACACGGGGGCCGTATGGCTGAGAGGAAGCAAGCGCTTCAACCGTATGAACGTATACCGGGTAATGCCGGCGCACGGACGTCTCTCTTTTCCCGTGCCTTGACATAGAGAAAGGCACATTCATGACCGTAAATGAATCTTCCGTGGTGAAGAAGCATAACAATAAATGGCGAGTTGTTGACATCGTCGTGGCCGCTATCATCGCGGTTGCGGCTGGCGTGATTTTCTGGGGCTGGGATGTCATCTGCGCCGCTCCGATTACGCTTTTCGAAGCGGTGACGCCGGGCTTCGAAGGCTTGTTGAACGGCATCTGGCTGTTTGCGGGTCCGCTGGCCGCCATCATCGTGCGAAAGCCTGGTGCTGCGTTGTTCGCTGAAACCCTTGCCGCCGCTCTGGAACTTGCCATGGGCAATCCGTGGGGCATCGGCGGTTCTTTGATTATCGGTATCTGCCAGGGCCTCACTGCCGAAATCGGTTTTGCGATTTTTGCATACAAACGTTGGGATTTGCTGTCGACCACCATCGCTGGAACCCTCGCCGGCTTGGGATGCTTCCTGTATAACTGGACCGTGAATCCTGCTTGGGCAGGTTTGCGTATTGTCGTCAGCTGCGTCACTTCCGTTATTTCCGGCGCTCTGGTGGCTGGAGTCCTGATGTATCTGCTGCAGCAGGCCATCGCTCAAACAGGCGTGCTTGACCGTTTCGAATCCGGCCGTGCGAAGGCCTTGGTATGACGATTCGTTAATGAAGTCCCGTATCGCATTCACAGTGGTGGATACGGGACTTCTTTGATGCGTGTTCGTTCTGCAAACGCGGAATGCAAGAGGGATGAAAGAACGATTCATGGGTACTGATGCAGAAAAATCGTTTTCCGCAGCCGGGGTGGTCGCACGCGATTGGGGATGGCGACACGCCTCACGTAAGGATTTCGCGTTAAGGCATGTGGATTTCACCATACAGCCAGGGGAGCGCGTGTTGTTGTTGGGCGCTTCCGGCGCTGGAAAATCGACGTTGATGTCCGGTCTTGCCGGCGTGCTCGGCGGCGATGACGAAGGCGAGCTTGAAGGAGAGCTGCTGATTGACGGAGTGGACGCCCGTCAGGCACGCGGACGTTCCGGATTGGTGTTGCAGGATCCTGACGCGCAGACGATTCTGGAACGTGTGGGCGATGACACCGCTTTCGGTTGTGAAAATCTGAATCTGCCGAAAGATGAGATTTGGAGCAGCGTCCGTTCCTCGCTCGACATTGTTGGACTCAGCTACATGAAACTTGACCGCTCCACACGCAGACTGTCCGGCGGCCAGCGCCAGCGTCTGGCCTTGGCCGGCGTGCTCGCCATGCATCCCGGACTGCTGCTGCTCGACGAACCGACGGCCAACCTCGATCCGGAGGGCGTCAAGGAAGTGCATGATGCGGTACGCCATGTGCTGGAACAGACCCGTGAAACCTTGGTGGTGGTGGAACACCATATTGACGTATGGCTTGATCTGGTGGATCGGGTTATCGTACTCGGCAAGCCGGAGGCCGACTCGCATGTCAGCGGCGTCATCGCAGACGGCACTCCGGAAGAAGTGTTCGGCAGCATGGCATCGGTGCTCGCAAAGGGCGGCGCATGGGTTCCAGGACGCACCATCGAAAGTCATACCCCCGAATCCAGCCAATCGTCGGGAGATGTTGTTCTGCGAACGGAGGATCTCAGCTTCGGGCGTGACTTCGCGCTTGGCGAGCATGTGAACCTCGTGTTCCATGCTGGCGAGATCACCGCACTGACCGGCAAAAACGGCGTGGGAAAATCCACGCTCGCGTTGACTTTGGCCGGCTTGCTCAAGCCGATTTCCGGCCGTGTGAGCATGGATGAGACCATGGTTCCCGCACGTAGGGAGAACGACGTCTTCACTTGGAAAAGTCGGGATCTGCTCGGACGGATCGGCATGGTGTTCCAGGAGCCGGAACACCAGTTCGTCGCATCCAGCGTGCGTGACGAAGCGGCGGTCGGCCCCAAATCCATGGGCAAGAGCGAAGAAGAGTCTTACGCTATAGCCGACAACATGCTTGAGCGTATGAATCTTGCTAGATTCGCTCAAGCTAATCCGTTCACATTATCGGGCGGCGAAAAAAGAAGGCTTTCCGTTGCCTCCATGCTGGCCGCCGCGCCGAAAGTCTTGGTGATGGACGAGCCGACGTTCGGCCAAGACTTCACCACATGGACGGAAATGGTGAAACTGATCGCCGGTGCGCGTGACGCCGGCTGTTCCGTCATCATGGTCACCCATGACGAACCATTGATCGAAACGTTGGGAGCGCGTCGCGTTCTCGTAAGCGAGGGGGAGTGAGATGGAACAGTTGGAAACCATCAGCGTGGTACCGCACAAGGAACGTCATGATGACGCCAAGCCGGCATCGCCGTCATGGTTCGTGGCAAAAATCAATCCGGTCAGCCGTTTCATCGGCGCGCTGATACTATGTATTCCCATGTTCGTGACGCTGGACGTGGTCTCCGCGTCCGTGGCACTCGCATTGGAGGTGTTGTTGCTCTGGATTGGCGGCGTCGCTCCGTGGACGGTGCTTCGTAAAACCTGGCCGGTGTGGATTGCCGCTTCGGGAAGTTTCATTTCCGTGTCGTTGTATGGCAAGACCTCCGGGGCCGTGCTGGTCAATCTCGGTGATGTCGTTGTGATTTCGCAGGGATCGTTGTACTTGGCGTTGGCCACGTTCCTGCGTGTGGCGGCCATTGCCGTTCCCGGCGTGATTCTTGCGCTTGGTCTTGATCCGACTGATTTGGCCGATGGTCTGGTGCAGATTCTGCATTTGCCGTCGCGTTTCGTGTATGGCGGTTTGGCTGGCATGCGCATGTTTACTTTGCTGCAGGATGATTGGCGTGCGCTTGGGCAGTCCCGTCGTTCTCGTGGATTGGGCGACGGCAGCGCCGTCAAACGTGTGTTCTCGCAGGCGTTCAGTCTGCTGGTCGTGTCGATTCGACGCGGCACGAAACTCGCCACCGCCATGGAAGCTCGTGGTTTCGGCGCGGACGCTCCGCGAAGCCAGGCTAGGAAATCGAGCTTACATGCCGTCGATTGGCTGTTTTACGTGATTTGCGTGGCCGTGCCGGTGATTGCGTTGTCTTGCGCTTATTTCACCGGTTACTGGCATTGGGCTTTTACCGGCACTGGCAATTAATCGGAGCAGGGCTGCGCAGTACAAGGTTTGTTGAATGCGCGGCGGATTTGCGAAGGGCGTTTCATTCGTTGTATGGAATGGAACGCCCTTCGCATTTGCCCGTTGTTTTTCTCAAAAAGATATGTGATATCCGCTACTTGGCAAGCTTGTCAAGCAGCAGCGCTTCGGTGATCACATTGTTTTTCAGGCTGGGAAGACTGATGGATTCGTTCGGGCTGTGCGCGTTGGCCTTCGGATCCTCGGGACCGGTGACCAGCACCTGCGCGTCCGGGAAAATACGCTGCAATTCCGGAATGAACGGAATCGAGCCACCTTCGCCCTTATTGACCGGAGCCACGCCAAACGCCTCTTCCATGGCGTCCATGGCGTCTTTGGTAGCCTCGGCATTTGGATCCATGGCCCAACCCATGCCATTATCAAGCTTGTCGACCCACACTTCGGCGCCAAACGGAGCATGCTCGACCATGAACCTGGCAAGTGCTTCCTGAGCCTCTTCCGGACGCTGGTTTGGAGCGGTGCGCAGGCTGAGACGGAACGTCGTTTCAGGGGAGATCACGTTGAACGATCCCTCCACTGGATGAGCATCGAAGCCGATGACGGTCACGCTCGGCTTGGTCCACAGACGTGCGGCCAGGGAGCCGGTACCGGCCAGATGATAAGAGTCGACGATGCCGGCATCCGCACGTACGGTTGCCTCATCCATATCTCGCTGCAGTCCGCCGATCGGTTCCTCCGAGGCGATGCCCGGCACCACCAAATCGCCATGCTCGTCATACATGGAAGCGATCAGCATGGAGGCAAGCGTGTTCGCATCGAGGATCGGTCCGCCGTACTGGCCGGAATGCACCGGATGATGCAGCGCCTTGACGTGCACGTCAATATCGGTATTGCCTCGCAGCGACGTGGTGAGCGAGGGGATTTCAGCGGACCAATTGCCCGAGTCGGCGACGATGATCACATCGGAATCGAATTCGTCCTTATGCTCCTCGATGAAGGGAATGAAGCTTGGCGATCCCATTTCCTCTTCGCCTTCGATGAAGACTTTGATATTGACCTTCAAATCGTCGCCGAGCGCCTGCAATGCGCCGGAATGAATGGCGATTCCGCCGCCATCATCGGCCGCGCCGCGTCCGTACAGGCGTGTGTCGATTACCGTGCCGACGAATGGGTCGGTGTTCCATACGCTGGCATCGGGCACCGGCTGCACGTCGTGATGCGCGTACAACAGCACGGTTGGAGCGTCGATATCGACGATTTTCGAACCGATGACCTCCCAAGCGCCCGGCGTGCCATCGGGATTGTGCGACTGCACCACATGCGCATCGACACCTACCTTGTTCAGCTCTTCGGCCACGAATTGCGCGGACTGTTTCATATGATCCGCGGTAATGCCTTTTGCGGAAATGGACTGCAACGCGATTTTCTTGTTCAGCACGTCGACAATGCGGTCAAAATCCGCTTCGACGCGCGCGCGAATCTCATCGGCATGTAAAACTGCCATACTGCTCCTCCTTATATATGCGGCATATACGCATCTTGGAAACGTGCCGCCGCATGCTATCGAATGACCATTGTATCCGTCGAACCAATCACGTCCAATCGTTGACATGAATGAGGCAAGGCGTCGATACGTCAATTTACGCTCTATAGGCATGAGTGTGTTTAATAAGAAGGAAGATACGGACCAGGAGCCTGTCGGGAAGAAGGCTGCGGAGCCTACTGCCGGCAAGGGGCGTCCGACGCCGAAGCGCAAGGATGCCCAGGCGCAGAATCTCCGTCCGCTGGTTCCCAAGGATCGTGAAGCGAGCCGCAAGGCCGCCAAGGCGCGTATGCGCGAGCGTGAAAACGCCGAATACGATGCCATGCAGAAGGGCGACATCAACCATATGCCGAAGTCCGAGCGTCTGCCGTGGCGTATATACATCCGCGACTACGTCGATGCCCGCTTCAACTTGGGTGAGTTCTTCATTCCGGTCGCCTTCGTCATTTTGATCGGTTCGATTTTCGTGACCTACAAGTGGCCGGCGTTGGCATTGCCGTTGATGCTGCTTATGTACATCTATCTGTTTGCGGTGATCATCGACATCGTGATCATGTGGCGCAAGCTCAAGAAGAAGCTCATTGAAAAGTTCGGCGAGCAGTCCGTGGCCAAGGGCATGCGTTCCGGTTCCTACGCGTGGAGCCGTGCTATCCAGATGCGTCGCTGGCGTCTGCCGAAGCCGCGCTATCAGAAGCGTGGACACTGGCCCGAGTGATCCATTCTGCGAGAATCGCAGTTGCTTTTTCAAGCCGTCGGCGAAAACCGACGGCTTTTCCATTACCATGTAACCAGTTGTAACGCACGAATCAACGAGGGCAGGCATGACTGAACAGCATTTCGACATTGTCATCATCGGAGCGGGACCAGGAGGATATTCCACGGCATTGCGTGCCGCGCAGCTCGGCAAAACGGTGGCGCTCATCGAACGCGACAAAACGTTGGGAGGCACCTGCCTCAATCGTGGTTGCATTCCGTCGAAGGCGTTGCTGACGGCCGCACACAGTGCGCAGAACATACGCCAGGCGGAACGTATGGGCATCAGTGCCACCTTACAGAGCATTGATTTCGGCAAATTACGTGACTTCCGTACGTCCACGGTGGAGACGATGACGAAGGGGTTGGCGGGATTGCTGTCGCATCGCGGCGTCACGGTGTTCCGCGGCGAGGCTGAGTTGAGGGACGTTCATGATGTGCATGTCGCGCGGCCGGGGGAGAAGCGCAGGTCATGCGTTCCTTCAAGGCGGGAGTGGAGGAACCCGTCGGGTCGGAGCTTACCATCAAAGGCGAAGATATTGTGCTGGCGACCGGATCGCGACCGTTACCATTGCCGGGCAACCCGTTTTCAGGTGCGTTGATCGATTCGACGCAGGCTTTGGAATTGGATACGTTCCCGTCCAGTGCGGTGATTGTCGGAGCGGGTGCGGTGGCGTTGGAATTCGCTTCGTTGTGGAATGCCGCGGGATGCGAAGTGACGTTGCTGATCCGCAAGGACCGCGTGCTGTCGTCTTGGGAGAAGCGGGCTTCGATGACGTTGACCCGCGAGCTCAAACGTCGCGGCATCAGCGTGGTGACGCGTACGTCGGTGGATTACGTGGATACCGGTGCGAATTTGGGCGCCACCGTGCATTACAGGCAAGGCGGCGGCGAGGAGGAGCGCACCGCATATGGTGAAGTGGTGCTTGCTGCTATCGGACGTATGCCGAACACCGATGCCGGCTGGTTCGCATCCAACGGCATCGAATTGGAGGAACGCGGTTATGTTTCGACCGACGCGTATGGGCGTACGAATGTGGAAGGCGTATGGGCCTTGGGCGACATCACTCCGGGGCATGCTTTGGCTCATCGCGCGTTTGAACAGGGCATCACCATCGCCGAAACCATCGCAGGACTTGACCCCAAGCCGGTATCCGACGAAACCGTGCCGCAAGTCGTGTTCTCTTTCCCTGAAGCGGCAAGCGTCGGTCTTGCACTCGATGATGCGAAATCGTGTGAAACCATCATCAATCCGCAGGAAACCGCATATCCCATGTTGTCCAACTCGCGTATGCTCATGAGTGGGGAAGGCGGATCCATGACCATCGTCAGCGGTGCGATGGCAGGCGCTCCGGATGTTCCCCTCGTGCTTGGCGTGCATATCGTAAGCCCGCTCGCCAGCGATCTGATCGCGGAAGCGAACATTGGTCGGCAACCGGGTGCCGCTCGCCGCCGCGGCGAGGCTCATTCACCCGCATCCCACCTTCAGTGAATCGTTCGGCGAGGCGCTGCTTAAGGCGGATGGCAGGCCTCTACATACCCGATAATCCCCGTCAATCAAGGAAAAACGGCGGAAACCGTGCGATATGGCATGGTTCCTGATAAACTACCGTTCCAGTGTGAGTAACCGCATAACCAAGTGAGGAAGTCGATGGCAGACAAAGAAGAGCCAAAGAAGAAGCAAAGCACCATCAAGCAGATCATTCAGATCTTCAAGTACACCCACGCCGAAGATAAGGCTCTTCCGTGGTTGTGCGGCGGCGTGTTCGTGGCGCCGATCGTTGTGTTCGTGGTGCTTGGCATCGTGTTCAAGTGGTCGGTGATCGGATGGATCACGTCCATGATCCTCGCCATCATGCTTGGCCTGCTGTTCGCCACCATGATGCTCACCAACCGTGCCGACAAAGTCGGATACGCCAAGCTTGAAGGGCGTCAGGGTGCTGCCATCAGCGTGCTCGGCAACATTAACAAGGCTGGCTTCAACTTTCCGCAGGAGCCGGTGTGGGTTGATCCGAAGACCAAAGACGCCATTTGGCGCGGCACCGGTTACAACGGCATTTATCTGCTCGGCGAGGGCGATTACAATCGCGTCAAGCGTGCCATGGACCGTCAGGAGCAGAATATCAAGGGTGTGACCGCCGGTTCCGATATTCCCGTCTACCGTATCTACGTCGGCCAGGGCAAGAATCAGACGAGCCTGAAGAATCTGCGCAAGACCGTGCTCAAGTGCAAGAGCTACCAGCCGACCAGCCACAAGAACAAGCTGATGGCAGCCATCCATTCGAAGAGCCGCTTCATGCTTACCAAGACCGAGCTGAACATCCTCAACGAGCGTCTGCGCACTCTGCAGATGAAGAACGGCATGGGCATTCCGAAGGGCGTCGACCCGATGCACCCGCAGCGCATCAGCCGTCGTGCTATGCGTGGCCGCTGATTTTCCTGGAATCGTAAAGCCGGCTTACATATGGGAACCTCGATGAACACGTTATCGAGGTTCCTTTTTCATATCTCCGTTACCTTCCGCTGGCCTGCGCGCATGCGGTAAGGTTTTTGAGAAAAGAAATGGACGTCGCAAGCGACATGACGACACGAATGTCCACAAATTGAACGGTTTTGCAGAGGCAAATACGAGCGTTCGTAACAATTGAACCCCAGTTTTTCGCGAATCATCCTTCGAATATGTCATTACGAAACATTCTCGTAACCCAATTGGCGAGTGAGCGAAACGCGCGTTCCTAGACTAAGAGCCTGTAAGTTACTTATTCGAAAGGAGCGGTCCCGTGACTGCACTTGAAACCAAGGCTGATGCTGAGGCCCTTATCAACAAGGAAGGCATCGAGTATGTCTCCGTTCGCTTCACTGATCTGATCGGTGTTCAGCAGCACTTCACCGTGCCGGCAAGCGAATTCCTGAAGGACGCCTTCACCGACGCATGCCGTTCGATGGTTCCTCCGTGGAAGGCTTCCAGGCCATCAATGAATCCGATATGAAGCTGGTGCCGGACGTTTCCACCGCATTCGTCGATCCGTTCCGCAAGCACAAGACCCTCGACGTGGCCTTCTCCATCGTCGACCCGCTGACCGACGAGCCGTACTCCCGCGATCCGCGTCAGGTCGCAGGCAAGGCCGAGGCCTACCTGAAGTCCACCGGCATCGCCGACACCGCTTCCTTCGCTCCGGAAGCCGAGTTCTTCATCTTCGACAAGGTGCGCTTCGAGAACAGCATGCAGCGCTCCTTCTACGAGGTCGACTCCATCGAAGCTCCGTGGAACTCCGGCGTCGACACCGAAGACGACGGCACCCCGAACATCGCATTCAAGAACCGCGTCAAGCGCGGCTACTTCCCGGTTCCGCCGATCGACCACACCCAGGATCTGCGTGACGACATGGTCGCCAACCTGCAGAAGGTCGGTCTGATCCTCGAGCGTTCCCATCATGAGGTCGCCGGCGCTGGCCAGCAGGAGATCAACTACCGCTTCAACTCTCTGCAGCACGCAGGCGATGACCTGATGAAGTACAAGTACGTCGTTCACGAGACCGCCGCTCTGGCAGGCAAGGCCGCAACCTTCATGCCGAAGCCGATCGCAGGCGACAACGGCACCGGCATGCATTGCCACCAGTCCCTGTGGAAGGACGGCAAGCCGCTGTTCTACGATGAGAAGAACTACGGTGGTCTGTCCGACCTTGCCCGCTGGTACATCGGCGGCCTGATCAAGCACTCCTCCTCCGTGCTGGCCTTCACCAACCCGTCCCTGAACTCCTACCACCGCCTGGTCCCGGGCTTTGAAGCTCCGGTCAACCTGGTGTACTCCGCACGCAACCGCTCCGCCGCCATCCGTATCCCGCTGGCCGGCACCTCCCCGGCTGCAAAGCGCATCGAGTTCCGTGCTCCGGATCCGTCCTGCAATCCGTTCCTCGCCTTCTCCGCACAGCTGATGGCAGGTCTGGACGGCATCCTGAACCACATCGAGCCTCCGGAACCGGTCGACAAGGATCTGTACGAGCTGCCGCCGGAAGAGCACGCAGGCATCAAGCAGGTTCCGAGCTCCCTGGCAGAGGCCATGGATGCCCTTGAGGAAGATCATGGCTTCCTCACCGCAGGCGACGTCTTCACCGACGACCTGATCGAAACCTGGATTGGCATCAAGCGTGGCGAAATCGACCAGGCCCGCCTGGCTCCGACCCCGCTGGAGTACGAGCTGTACTTCCACATCTGATAGCCACAGCTCCTGAGCCCTACTGCCGGTTGGAAAACAGCAGTTACAGAATAGCTCAGGTCACTTATAAGTCACTTGTGCAGTGGCTCGGACGAACGACCCCCACACAAACCGTCATGGTTCGCGTGGGGGGTCGTGCGCGTTTTCACACCGAGTCCTCCGGCAGGGACTCCAGCCAGTCGTCCAGGTCGCGCCGTCGAATGCGCATGATGGTCGTGTAGGCGTAGCAGGCTATGAGGTCGCCGCGGCCCACGGCCAGTCTGATGTTCGCTTCGGTCAGTCCTGTGAGCGCGGCGGCCTCCGGCACGCCCAATAGCGGTCGATGCTCGATGGGCACGTAGGGCTTCTTCTTCGGCCTGGCCGCAGTGCTCTCGGACTCGGGTGTCTTCTTCGGTTCCGTCATAGCAACGGCTATGCGTCGCGGGGATTCAACGGCGTTACGCCCCCGACATCTCCACGGCGCCGGCGTACCCGGCCGGATTGCCGCGACATTCGGACGGCGGCATACAGGAACGCCCCGTCCACATCCTGAAAGACGGGGCGGGGCGTGTTCGGATGCCCGGCGCTAGTTGATGCCGCTCACCACGATGTTCTGGCCGGTCAGGGTACCGGTACAGGTGATCGGCACCCCCTTGGCCACAGCTCCGAACGCATTGGTGATATTCGCTTCGAACGAGTAGGACCAGTTCGTATCGTCGGAGAACACCACGCCGCTATTATCCGAGAACAGCGGCACCTTGAACCCGTACGGGTGGGCCTGCTTGCCGACGGTTTCGCACATCGCGGGAATCTGCTGGCTGGCCAGCTCCCGATTATGGTGGGCCACCGTGTCCACGACCAGATCGATCTTTCCGTTGTCGACGATGGCATCGGTCACGATGTACGCGGTGCCTTGGGCGATGCTGCCCCTGATGGTGTCCGCCATGTCGGTGGGAGCGTTCGGTCTTGTCTTGATGGTGCCGGTCAGCTTGTCGGCATCCAGTCCCGCGATGACCGTAGCCGCGTCCTTATCCTTGCAGTCGGCCACCCGTTTCGATAGTTCCTGCTCCTTCTGCTCCTTCGTCTTGCCTTGCGGGTCGAGAGTGACGGTGATCCCGGTGGAGTGCGACACCTTCGCGCCCGCCTTTGGGCTCTGTTTCGTCGCCACGCCGGAAAGCGTGGGATTGCCCTTCAGGTCGATGTAGTCGACGTCGTGGTAGTCGGCGAGCGCCTGGTGTACGTGCGCGTAGTCCATGCCGACCACGTCTGGCATGGACTCGGTGGCGGAGTCGTCGGAAACGCTGCCGCACGAGTTCGCAAGACAGCAGAAGACCACGGCCAGCGCGGCCATGGACCAGAAGGCGCCCCTTCTCCAGAACGGCCTGCGTTTCTCCGGTTTCGGCGGCTCGATGGCAGCGGGTTCCGCGGGTTTTGCCGCCTTGATGGATTGGGCCACGTTCCTGAAGCCGTCAAGGTCCTTGGCGAGAAAGCTCACGGAGAACGGGTTCGGGGCCTTCGGGTCGTATCGGCTATCGCCGTCTGTGGTACGGACGACCAGATCCAGACGGCCATTCGTCATGATTGTCGGCCTGGTCAGAACGACGTCGACGATGGCCGTGACCGGGATCTCCACATGGCGTGTCTTCGCAGCCAGGGCCGCGACGCCTTCGTGGTCGATGGTGATTAGGCTGCCGCCGTGCAGTTCGACCGTACCGAGCATGCCTTCGGCACGAACCAAGGCTTCCGTATGCTGCGTGGCCGACTGCTCCGTCTGAAATGGGGCCTGTGGGTTTGTCATCTTTTTCTCCTTTATTTCTTCAGATGATGTCCGACTGAGACTTGCTTTGGCCCGGTTTTTCGGTCAAGCGTACGCTTGATGGCGGTGGCAACCTTTTAAAGAAGGTTGTGATAGTTGAGATGGCATGTTTCGACATGTTCCCTCCCTCAAGGGTCTCGGACAATGCGGTTCCGAACCCGCACAGGGAGGGCTATGCGTCGCGTGCGAGTCGAATAAGTGTGTGCTCCATAGCTGGCATGCCGACAAATGCCCCTAGGTGATTTGCCACGCCATACCGAATATGGTGGGAAAATGCCTAATCGAGAACGTGTGTGAATTTCTGTCCGAACCTCTTAATTGGCGTCAGAAAACGCTACATGGCAGGTACGTTCTTCGTTAATCTACAGCCCACAGTCGGCTTTCTTGAAAGAAGTATTCGTTTTCAAGCTTGCGACCGTTCGGATATACCTCAACCAGATTCCCACTCTTATTTAGTCAAATCCCGAGATTGACGGTCGCGTCAGCAGAATTGAATGCCTCATCACACTCCTTAGCGCAGGATTCGGGCCGACCCAGAACATATGTCAGTATTCACGGCGGGAATACGCTCGCATCGGCTCCGTCTCTAGATCGCCCTGTCGTACAGTTCACCGAATCGAGTTGACTTAACGCACACACAGGAGAGTAACCATTCGACTGAAGGCAATGCGAAAACAGGTAAAACCATGAATGCGTTAGTAGGTTTAGAGGAAGTAGCAGGACTTATTGGAGCAGAACCTAGAATTCGTCAGAACTCTCCTTCTCATGACGACTTGGAGGCTGAAGCATCCACAGACTTGTCGCAGAGAGTTATACGTCTCGCAAAACGGTTGGGAATAGTCGTTTTTTCTCCTTTGCGCCGGCGGTTTGAGGTAACATTACGTTATATGACGAAATACACTGATGTGGAACTTTGCGCAGGAGCCGGCGGACAGGCTCATGGACTAGAACTCGCAGGATTCGAACATGTGGCACTGGTGGAGATAGACAGGCATGCCTGCGAAACACTCCGGCTTAACCGTCCACAGTGGAACGTGCTGGAAGCCGATCTGCATGAATGGGACCCATCCGCTTACGAGGGTGTTGACCTACTCAGTGGCGGCGTACCATGCCCGCCATTTTCTGTTGCGGGAAAACAACTAGGAGAGCTTGATGACCGCGAGCTCTTCGGAAGGGCATTGGAAATCATACGCCAAATCAAGCCTCGGGGCGTCATGCTTGAAAACGTGCGCGGACTGCTCGACCCGAAGTTCGACACATTTCGCAAGAATGTATCCGACAGACTTAGAAGATATGGATACAGCCCGCAATGGAGACTGCTCCAAGCAAGCGATTACGGGGTTAGTCAATTACGTCCTCGCGTCATCTGTGTAGCACTGAGGCCTATCGACATGAGGCATTTCGTTTGGCCAGAGCCTGACGAAGCAACGCCACCCACTGTCGGAGAACTGCTGGGGGATCTCATGGCCGCAAATGGATGGAAGGGTGCGGCAGCCTGGTCAAAACAGGCAAACACCATTGCGCCCACTCTCGTTGGTGGATCGAAGCTCCACGGCGGTGCCGACCTTGGACCCACTAGGGCGAAACGTGCATGGATGAAATTGGGTATTAACGGCAGAAGCATCGCCGATGATAATCCACCGGCAGATGCACCCAACGACTTCACCCCGCGGCTGACTGTTCGCATGGCCGCACGCATTCAAGGATTTGACGACGAGTGGCAGTTCTCAGGGCGCAAAACCTCTTCCTATCGACAGGTCGGCAACGCATTCCCGCCGGCGGTGGCGCGTAGGGTAGGCCAGCAGATTATACGTGCATGGGAGGCAACAGATGGAACAGGAAGCGCTATTAGCACAGGCAAGGAAGACATTCCACACCCGACTGATTGACTGGGGCGTACTCGGATACACAGTCAAAAAGGGCGAGCCCGTCGCATCGAATGCCGACGTAAGCCAGACTGTAAGCAAAGCCATAGGCAACGGTATTATGACCCGTGTTCTAAACGAGTCCCAGCAGGAACCACGAAAACCATTATCTGGACAGGCACTCGGCGCCCAATTTGAAATAGCCGTATGCGACTCATCGCCGACACGTTCCCGCACCTAGGGCATCTACGACCGGGCGAATGGATAATCAAACGACTCGGCAACAGGAATGCCGTCACCGAGAAGAACTTCGCGCAATACGAACATCTAGCAGCGTTGGGGCGAGCCGTGGAACAGGATCCCGTATTGCAAGCTGCGCTGGGCAACGATTATGTAGTCGCTCCCGACATCATCGTTGCCCGCCAGCCGGAAACGGATCAGACCATCAACGCACCATTTGCAGTGGTGAATGATGTGGTCGCAAATCTTTCCGACCTTCGGCAACGCCATGAAGGGGAATCTCAACGCGCACCAATACTGCATGCCTCCATATCCGCCAAATGGACCATGCGCTCCGATCGCGCACAAAACTCCCGTACCGAGGCGTTAAACCTCATTCGCAATCGAAAAGGCCAGACGCCCCACATCGTCGTCGTAACCGGCGAACCCGCTCCCAGTAGACTTGCAAGCCTTGCGCTGGGTACGGGCGACATTGATTGCGTATATCACGCATTTCTACCTGAGCTCATCGCTTCTGTCGACGAACTCAAGGGGCGTGAGGATCTTGCTGAACTAATCCACACACTCGTCGATGGTAAGAGACTCAAGGATATAGCAGACTTACCACTCGATCTAGCTATATAGAAACTGCTCCGAAAAATTCATTTCCTGAGTGGTAATCTGTCAGATTTCAACGAAGAATAAAAACTCCGTTCCAACACGCCAAGTCGATAGACTCGAGCACGTCGCTGCATTCTTCCACGTCCATAACATGGAAATAAGCTATATGATTGAAACCTGCAACAGGTCTATGATCGGAGGACCGGATTGTCTCTATCCCCACAGCGGCAACTGGACAATTACCTGAGCCAGTTCGCGGAGAAGCAGGTCGACGGAAAATACCTCGGGCTATATGACGGGGAGCAACGGTTCGGGCGCGTCTTCGCATGGCTGCACGAGCAGTACAACAACGCCTCGAGTTCATGAATTACAAGGCCCCGCAGGGCGTGGGCGGTCACTTCAACGCCGACTCCAGCCGTGAGCTGATGGAGGTGAACGAGACATACTCCGCGTTGCTGAGGATCGCCTCCAAGGCCGGGATACGGATTGAAACCAAGCCCGAATACCAAAGGGTGATCGATAGCTCCCGTGGATGGCTCGGCCCCTCGGGCGGAAGCCCCATCCCGGAGGGTCTCACGCCGATAGAGGTCGAATACTACGACACGGTGTTCGAGACGAAGGATAGCGGGATAATGCTTGCCGGAACGAACCAGGTTCCTCTCCAATTCGTCGGGGAGGGATCCTATGCAATCGTGCATAAATTCACCGACCCGAACTACGGCATCCAATTCGCGCGCAAGAAACTGAAGAAAGGCGTGAAACCCAAGGAGGTCGAGAGGTTCCACAGGGAGTTCGACATCATGAAGCGGTTCGACTTCCCCTACATCCTGAAGGTCTACCGCTACAACGAATCGGACAACAGCTACACGATGGAATACTGCGAGCACACGTTGAAGGACTACATCTCGCACAACAACCAGAAGATGTCCCTCTGGGCCCGCCACAAGATGGCGATGCAGTTCCTGTACGCGATGAACTTCCTGCACAAGCATGACGTATGCCACCGCGACCTCAGCTACGGGAACGTGCTCATACACACATATGATGATGGCGCGTTCGCAGTCAAGGTCTCCGACTTCGGGCTTGCCAAGGAGAGGGGCTCGGACCTCACGAGCACGGGCTCGTCGATGAAAGGCTCCATAATAGATCCGGCCTGAAATCGTTCAGGGATTTCAAGCCGGTCAACGACATATATTCGATTGGTTTCATTCTCAACTACATCCTCACTGGCAAGGAGAACCTTGTCACCGATGGATCGCGGCTGGGCTCCATCATCCAGAAATGCTCGGCCACCAACCCCGCGGACCGGTATCAGATGGTGAAGGGCATCATCGAGGATATGAGAAAGACGGAATGCCCCGTCGGATAAAAACGGGCCCCGGCGGAAGGAAGTGATAAAAAATCCGCCGGGGTTTTTCGACTTGCCGGGCCGCGCATGCGGTCAGGGCCGTCGGCCCCGGCGGGAGGGTTATAGACCCCGCCAAGGGCTTGGGACCATTGTATCAGGCGCGACGGCGGATGAACAGGCGCTTGTAGAGGTTCTTGCCGCCAACGGTCGGTGCCATATCCGTATCCTCTGGCCATTCCTTGGGGCGTCCGTAGTTGTATGAGCAACCCACCAGCTCGAACTGTTCGGGATTGTACTTGTCCATGAACGTGATGGGCACGCCCATCACGCCGTAGTAGTCCTCTGGGATGCCCTTGACCTTTGACACCTCGATGGCGTCGTAGTTGTCGTACTTCGGATACTTCGACGGGTCCTCCGTGTATCGACGGTAGAGGAGCAGATCCTCGTGGCGTTTGGTGATGTCCAGGTTGGTGTACCAGGCGATGGCGGGGACTTTGCTTATCTTCCGCCCGTACTTATCGCGTTCGCCGGTTTTCGATTCGTATTCCTCGGGCATGGCGAACTCCATGGCCTTGTTGAAGGAGAAACCTGGCCAGAGTCTGCCATCCCGGATCAGCGGGAAGATTTCCTTGTAGGTGATGGCATTGATGTTGCCCATGATGACGAATCTCTTGTCATGCTCCATCAGCGTCGCCACATACTCGCGGAATAGGCTGAACGGCGGATTGGTCACGACGATGTCCGCCTCATCGAGCAGTTCGAGGCACTCGCGGCTACGGAAATCGCCCGCGCCGTAGGTCCCATCGCCGTGCAGCTCCGTCAGTTCGTTCTCCCCGGAGTCCAGCAGGTTCCTGATGTCGTCCATATCCAACCCTCCGTCGCCGGTGGTGTCGCGGAAGACGTTGACGACGGCCTTGTACGCCCTGCGGTGTCGTCCCGTATTCTCGTCCACGTCATCGTCGAACAGGGATGGCTGGTACTCGCCGCCGGCGATGGGGGAGCCCGAGTAGCAGGTGGCGATGAGCTTCTTCAGCCCGAGGGGGTTGAAGTTCAATGCGAAGTACTTGAAGAAGTTCGACTCGAACGGGTCGTCGCAGTTGCACAGGACGACCTTGCCTTTGAAATGTTTCCGGTAGTGAACGAGCTCGTGCTCGATGTCGGTCATGCGTGTGTAGAACTCGTCGTTCTTGGCCTTCTTGGCGGCCGATAGTTGGCATGTTACCCATGCCCGTGGGCTATGCGTCGCGGACGGACGTCGCCGTCGGCGCCGAACGCGCTCCGACGCCCGGAAAAGCGGCGAATACACTTAACCGCGGGTCGTTAACTGCATCGTTGCAGTTAACGATGGCCTTTGCCGCATGTCGAGAATGGCTTCATTCCGCCGTTTTCCGGCCTGAAATGCAGTTAATGCAGTTATTGCAGTTATTTGCCTATAAGAAAACGGAAAGGCATCCGGGCGATACGTGGGGGGCATCGGCCTCCATGCCTTCACCGAAAAGAAATCGCAAATGACTACATTAACTACATTAACTACATTTATTGTCTGAAAATGGCTTCATTCCGCCGTTTTCGGGCTTTTCCGTTAACTGCGATCCGGACGGCGGCAACTGCTTTTTTGCAGTTAACGTCTTCAAGCCGGTCCCGGGGTGCCCAAATCGCCTTCACGCTGGTTGATTTTGGACACGCCATGAAGGCCGAAGACCGATGCCCCTCGTGTCCGCCCGTATGCCTTCGCCAACCGCTGACATCCCAATCCGGGATATATCCCCTCCATCGCCGTTCCCGCATGATTCCGCCGTTTTCGCCATCGGATTCCCTCAGGACGCATAGGAGACGCCTGAAGGTCTTTGCGGCATCCGGCCGCATAGACGCATGACGTCGAAAGGAATTGACGATGGACGGACAGGACGAATTGGTCACCATCGCTTGGATCGCCAAGCGCATGGGCATCGCGCGCCCGAGCGTGACGAAGATCATGCGGGCGATGGGGGTGCCGCGCTACGAATTCACATCCAAATGCGTGCGCTATCCGAAGTCCGCGGTGGAGGCGGCCATCGCCGCCAGCTACCGGCCGGCTTTGGCAGGGAACGAATGACCCAAGGCAAGGAAAAGCCCGCCGGATCGGGAAGAATCCGGCGGGCGGAAAGGATCGCACATGCCGAACCATGTGGACCCGGAGGACGCCATGCGTCCCGGGAAGGACTATACGGCCGAGCAGCTCAACGGGCTTCTGGCATTGCTGAATTCGAAGTACGACCTGCGCGGCGGGGACATCGACACCCATCCGGTGCTGGGAGGCATCCGTTTCAGCGAGCCGCCGGCGTTGGACACGGCGGACAGGTGGCTGACGGATTCCGGCCCCATCGCGGAGGCCGCCAAGACGTCGACGGGGAGGCCGATCTGGCCCATCGGCTACCAGAAGGCCGTCACCGCCATCGTGGAGGGCCGCTACCGCTGCTGCGAGGACGACCCCGACACGTTCTACGCGTTGGACAGGCCCGACGACGGCGTCGAGGCGATGTCGAGCTACCATGTGCTCGACTTCGCCGTTGAGCTGGAGGTCAGGACATCCGGCCGCGTCAGGGAGATCGAACGCGCGCTGAAGGCGATGATCCGCCTGATGCCGCGGCTCCGCCCCGACCTGTACGCGCCGGTGCGCCGCGGCGCCCGAATCCATACGCCGTCCGGCCGTCAGGCGGTCATGTACGTCAAGGACGGCAGGCCGACACTGGTACGCGCCCAGGATGGGTCCGACGGCGTGCCGTACATCGTCGACGTCGAGGTGCCCGAGGAGGCACTGCCCGGCTCCGACAAGGACTGGCGCATCATGTGCGGCCGCGTCCACCAGTGGATGCGGTTCGTCACCAAGACCGAGGCGTCCGCCATGAACCTCGCCCTGTACTGGGCGTATCCGATCATGGCCCCGCGGATGGAGAACCTCTGGTGCTTCTACGGCGACGGCAAAGGCATGCTGATGAAATCCTTCAAGGATGTGTTCGGCCGCTGGTGCGGCGACATCGACATCGAGCGCCTGGCCGAGGGCGGCTTCGACGGCGGCAACGAGGCGGGCAAGCTGACCGACGCCCTGTGGGTCTTCGACCCGGAGTCCGATATGTCCGACGCGAAATGCGCCCGTGCGATGAAGAGGATCGCGACGGGGGACCCGTTCACCGCGCGTTACGGCGGCGGCGTGGCCTATGAGGTCCGTCCGCATTGCGGCTTCATGGCCGCCACGAACCTTCCGCCGTACAAGGAGGCCACCCGCGCGTTCGAGCGCCGTCTGGTCGAGGTGAACGCCTATTGACGGCCACCTGCCGGCCGAGTTCGCCCCGATGGCCGACTGGTTGGACAACCGCCACGGCGCGGTCGAGCTGCTGCTGACCAGCGCGAACCTGTGGGCCGGCGGATACAAGCTGGATCTAAACGAGTCCATCGGCACCCTGACCGGTCTGGGCGAGGACGAATTGTTCGCCATAAAGGAGCTGGTGGAGAAAGGCTTCACCGTGTCCGCCGACAACCCGTATCTGGGCAAGGGGCGCAGGTACGGCCGCTCCTTCATCAACCGCACGGGGCTCAAGACCGGACGGCGCCAGGGGCAGTTCGGACTGATGGTCAAAAGCGAGTCGATGTTCGCCCCGTACCGCGAGGCCATGGAGTCGATGCTGACGGCCGATGTGCGCCGGGCCGAGGAGAGGCGCGCGGACCGCGCCGCCAACCCGGCCACGGACCTGTCCACGTTGGCGCCGAACGGCATGGACCCGGTCGACTGGGCGCGCGCCAAGCGCATCGGCGGCGACACCGGCGTGTACGTGCCCGCCGAGGGCAAGGTGGCCCGCAACTGGAAGAGGAAGACGGAGAACGGCGAAGCCACGCCGCTGCCGGACTTCACGAAGTCGGACAGCGCGGCCGAGGTCGCCGGCGAGGGCATGGTCATCATCGACTGGGACGCCGACCACGACGGCACGGGCGACCCGCACGGCCTGAACCACATGGAGTGTGATCTGGGTGCCGTCATCGGCTCCGACGACTTCCCCATGCCGTATCTGGAACGTTCCGCCCGCGGCGGCTACCATGGCGCGTACCGCGTGCCGTCCGACCTGATGCCGTTCTTCAAGAAGAGCGCCGTCGGCAAGGCCACGAGCGGGGACCCGACCCTGCTGGTCGATTTGAAGGCGGCCGGCGGCGGTTACGTCATCTGCGCCGGCTCCAGGACGGACCAGGGCGCATACGAGCCGGTGTCCGCCCCCCGCCGACGGCAAGGTGCCGATGCTGACCCAGCCGATGCTGGAGCTGTTCTCCGAGTACGGCTTCATCCGTCTGCCGGAGGCGTACATGGGGCCCGACGGCAGCCCATGTGGCCACGGCGACGCGCGCCCCACCGTCGCGCCGAGCGCGTACGCGCGGTTCAAGTCATCCGACGGCCGCCTGCATCTGGACACATCGCCCATGGCGCCCCACACGCGCCACAACGAGCTGGTGCGCCGCGCCAAGTACGTGGTGGCCACGAGCCGGGCCATGGATCTGCCGGAGTCGGCGGTGACGGAGGCGTTCGACACCCTGCGCGCCCTGGCCGGCGACCATGACCCGTCCGACACCGAGCGCGTGCTGCGCGACATGGCGAACGGCTACGGCTACAAGTACTTCGAACCCAGGAACGACTGAAAAAGGAAAGGAAATCAACGTAATGTTCATCTCACCCGAACGGCTCGACGATCCCGACTTCATCGACCGGGCCAACAGGACCTATCTCTTCGGCATGTTCGCCGAGGAGTGCGGCGCCAACGGCGACATGGCCAGGGAAGGCCGCGTGCCGATGGCCCGCTTGCACGTCCAGGGCGTCCCGGCTGTCCGCGATCTGGACGTGCTGGTGTGGAACCCGGACGAGGGCGCGCCCGTGTTCGGCGACAACCCCACGCTGGTGGTGGACAGGCCGCCGAAAGGCCCCGACCACATCGGGTCGTTGCACCTGGGTATGGGCGGCCACGGTGCCGTCATGCTCGTGGAGCATGGGCGCGTCCGCTTCGCCATCCCCGGCATCGACGTGGATGGCCGTTTCGCCCTGTTCGACGATGACCGCCGTTCGCTGGCGCGGATGGACTGGGAACGCACCCGCGCCGCGTACGCGTACGTGGAGGGACTCGAGGCCAAGGAGGTCCGCCCCGGCCCGAAGCCGGCCCTGACCGACGGGCAGCTCGTCATCATCGGCCGCATCGCGGAACGCGAGTACGTGCCCGAAGGCACGCCCGAACCGGTCGGCGGCTGGGCGCGCTCGGCCTGGTGTTCGCTTGGGGCGAGGAGGATGACGGCACCTGGACGCCGATCCACAAGGTAGGCCCCAAGCCCGGGAACCTGGCGCTCTGGGAGCGTGCGTACGCCGAGTGCAGGAGGCGGCAGTGCTCCGTCTTGGTTCCGCTCGGTCTGTCGGACACGGAATGGTTGCGCGCCGTCGGCCGCATGGGCCTTACGGCCGCGGTCACGCCGCCGACGCCGACCCAGCTCGAAGCGGTCAAACAGGCGCTGAAGCATGGCCACACTCCCGTCGGCATGAAGCGGCCGGAGGGCGGCTGGGCCGCCATCGGGCTGGCGCAGGCTTCGCGCCGTGTCGCCGGCAAAGGCGTGGAGCATTATTACATACCCGGAAAGACGCCGGAGCAGCGCGCCCGCTGGGAGGCCGCGGTCAGGGCGTACAGAACATCATCCACCTGCTGACGTCCCGCATATACTGATGGGACGGGGGAGGACATCCGTCGCGGCCGATCGACGGCGCCGACGCGCCGCCGCGATACCGACCGGCCAGGTTCGGAGCCGACCCATGGGCTCCGGTGGAGAATCCGCCGACACCACTTAGGCGGACGAGTCCCGCGGAGGATTTAGGTCCTTCCCTTGACGCCGGCGGCGTCTCCGTTCATGGGACGCCGCCGGTTTTCCATGCCCCTCGGCGGTCGCATTGCCCGTCAGCCCTACTGCCGCTTGGTCTCCAGCCATGTTACCCCAAAGTTACCCCGGCTTTTCGTCCGTTTTCGGCGCATTGTCCCCAGGTCGGATACAATGCGCGTGGTTATGCATGGTTATGCGCGAAAACGCCATGCGAAGAGCTAGTTAGGGGGTATCAATGGCGGTATTCGGTCTTCATGGCATAACCGTGCGTGACCATGCATAACCGTGCATTTCTCCCTGCCACAAGGGGTAACTTTCCGCGAAAATCGGGGATCCCTCGGAAACGGCGGAATCAAGCCGTTTCGGGCACCGTCCAGCGTCAGGGATGACGTGCCGGGTAACATCGGGGTAACATGGAAAACCACCGAATGGACTGCGACACGCCCGGAGGAAAATTGTTCAAAAATGCCCGTCCGTGGGTGTCTGGCCGAGCGCGTCGTCGAACGCGTCGGACACGGCGCCGGCGACCTCGACGCGGCGGTCGGCGAAGGCGGCGGCGTACGTGTTCAGGGTCACGGTGGCGTCCTCGTGGCCCATGAGCTCCTGCAATGTCTTGACGTCGGCGCCGGCCGCGATGGCGACGGACGCGAACGTGTGGCGCAGGGAGTAGAGGGTCAGGGTGCGCCCGTCGGGGTCGATTCCGGCGGCGGCCATGGCGGGGCGGAACACGCGCTTGGACCACTGGGCGTAGAGGAGGCGTTCGCCGCGCGGGGAGGTGAACAGGGGTTCGCCGCCGTCGCGGCCGGCGACCAGCTCCTCCAGCCCGTCGCGCAGGAACGGCGGTATCGGCAGGTGCCGGCGGCCCTTGGGGTCTTGGTGTCGCCCTGCACGTACCGGTAGTGGCCGGCCTCGGCCTTGGTCATGGTCTTGTCGACGTTGATCGTGCCGTGCGCGAGGTCGACGTCGCGCACGTCGAGAGCGGCCATCTCGCCGGGGCGCATGCCGGTGGAGGCGAGGAGCAGGACGATGAGGCGGTCCATGGGCCGTCCGCACGGCCTGCCGGTCGGGGTGCGGAGCTTTCCGGCCGCGTCGGCGATGGCGCGCGCCTCGGCGAGATGGCCGCTCGTCGACGTGCGCGACGTCGACCTCGCGCACGGCACGATCAACGTCGACAAGACCATGAC